>Ga0189291_100360_pt1 | contig 18594 bp, 20 predicted proteins | sample UW1redminimetaG_FD_130331 | JGI IMG/M metagenome (GOLD analysis project Ga0189291, IMG submission 130331) | Marine microbial communities from the Costa Rica Dome - UW179B-red mini metaG | ecosystem: Environmental > Aquatic > Marine > Oceanic > Photic zone | place: Costa Rica: the Eastern Pacific... | reverse complement strand
CGACAAGCTGGCCCTGCAGATGGGTCGACAGCTCGGTCACCTCGACACCGCTCTCGCGCGCCACGCCCTTGAACTCGTCGCAATAGTCCTTTGATGCAGCGGCCTTTTCGAGGTCGATCAGACGTCCGTCCCAACTGGGCACCTGGACGCCCTTGTAGCCGCAATCGGCGGCCCATTTGGTAATCGATGCCCAGGAATTGAAAGGTGCTTCGTCGCCGGCGAATTGCGCCAGGAACAGCGCTGGCCCCTTGATGGTCTTCATGTGGTTTCTCCTCCAGAATACAGTCTATTCCCGCCGCTTGGGGGCAATTGAATTTAGCGTTCGTGGGAGTGCGTGGGACAGGCGTTGCGTTGCCGCTGTTGAATGCGGTCCCGTCAAGCCATCCCCCAGTCCCCCTGCCGGCCCGGCTCCTCCCAGATCCGGTGTTCTCCTGGTCCTCTTTTCCAGCAGATCCTAAGCGAATTCTTAAATCGTTTGTATCCTTGGCAATACACTGCTTCCGGGATTTAGGCAAAACCGCTGTGGATGCCGCCAGATCCGGCCGGTCCTGCCCGTGGTTTCTGATTGGCAGCCACCCGTCTTGGCCGGTATCGTCGCTCGTGGCGGGGCGCTCCGGTGAGCGTGCAATCCCGCACCAGCGTGGTATCGGGTCGGAAAGACAGGGATAAGGACGGTGTCGGGTGTGCGGGGTTTGACTTCACTCGGCAAACAGTCAGAAATAGCCTGATCGAAGACCCTCGACGTAACCCGGCATGCACCGGCTCTGTCTGAAATCGGCGGGGAGGGTGCATCCTATATGGTAGTGAAGCGTGATTGATCCCCGCAAACGAGATTTCCTGACCCACCTGTTTCAAACAGCCGTCGAGCGCGCCGACCCCAGGCGCGCGCTGAAAGATGCGCTGCCTGCCAGGCCAAGGGGCAAGACCGTGGTTGTCGGAGCGGGCAAGGGGGCGGCGCAACTCGCCGCGGCCTTTGAGGATTTGTGGGATGGGCCGCTCAGCGGCACGGTGGTGACCCGTTACGGCTACGCGGCCCCATGCCGGACGATCAAGGTGCTTGAAGCCAGCCATCCGGTTCCCGACGCCGCCGGACTGGCAGCCTCACAGGCGCTTTTCGACACGGTATCCGGTTTGAGCAAGGACGATCTGGTCGTGGCCCTGATCTGCGGCGGTGGCTCGGCACTACTGCCCGCGCCGCCGGAAGGCCTGTCGCTTGCGGACGAGCAGCAGCTCAACCAGGTGCTGCTCGCCTCGGGCGCGCCGATCGGAGTGATGAACGCGATCCGGAAACATGCAAGCCGGATCAAGGGCGGCCGGCTCGCCGCCGCGGCCTGGCCGGCAAAGGTGGTGTCGCTGGTGGTGTCCGACGTTCCCGGCGACGAGCCTTGCCAGGTGGCATCCGGTCCGACCGTGCCCGATGCGGTGACGCTGGCAGATGTCCGCGCCATGGTTTCGGCGCGCAACATCGCCCTGCCTGACAGGATCAGGGCGCATTTCGACAGCGGCCGGGATTTGCCTCCGCGTCCCGACGATCTGCTGTTTGCCGGCAACGAGGTTCGCGTCATTGCCTCGGCGGGGCTGTCGCTCGAAGCCGCGGCCCAGGCGGCGAGGGACGCCGGGATCGAGGCGGTGATCCTCTCCGACGCGATCGAAGGCGAAGCCCGCGATGTCGGGCTGGTGCATGCGGCAATCGCCCGGCAGGTGGCAAACCGCGATCAGCCGTTTGCCAAGCCGGTGGTCATCCTGTCCGGCGGGGAAACCACGGTCACACTCAGGGGCAAGGGCAGGGGTGGCCGCAACACGGAGTTTCTGCTGTCGCTGGCGTCCGCCATTGACGGTGCCGAGGGCATCGTCGCCCTTGCAGCCGATACCGATGGGATCGACGGATCGGAAGACAATGCCGGTGCTTTCGCAGGACCTGGCACGGCCGCGCAGCTCCGGGCCAAGGGGCTCGATCCGCTGGCCAGCTTGTCCGCCAATGATGCCTGGGGCGCCTTTGACGCGATTGGTGACCTGTTCATCACCGGACCGACCGGCACCAACGTCAATGATTTCCGGGCGATCCTTGTCGGCGAGCTGCCGGACTAGGACTTGGTTGCGATCAGATCGGGATGGTGTGGCCGCAACCGGTGCAGCCGTGTTCGGGTTTGAGACCGGCCCGGACGCCAGGTTCCTGCTGCGGGCCGCAGCTCCGCGCCTTTGATCAGCCGTGCAAAGCAGGCCGTTGCTATCGAATTCCCATGAGTTCGATGCGGATCATGTCTGGGCGCTCGGGCGCCATGGGCCTCAGGCGACGTTCTCTATTCTCAACGAGATCTGGCTGCCGACAAAGCTGCGCAATTGCACCAGTGCATGGTCGAGTTCCGCGGCTTCTTCGAGCAGGTCGTAGTTTCCCGGTCCGGCCGAGAGCTCGCCGTAGAGCACTGCCGAAATCCGGCACAGATTGTTCAGGCAACTATAGATAAGCTGTTTTTGCCGGGTAGGGGTCTTTGCACTTGTCGCGAGGGAGACGATTTCTGGTTCTTTGTTTGTGTAAACCCGTTTGAGGTTCGCAAGCCGAAGTGAAGCTGTCATATGAAATCATCCTGACAGGAGTTGTGGAAAAAACTCAAATCACGCTTCTGCAGTACTTGATCTAATGAATATGTCACAATTAAAGCCATGATTCGCAATGAAATGTCTATTTATTACCTCTTGAGACGTCAGTCTGGCGCAAGCTTTCAGCCGGTGAGCGGCGTAATTTCAAGGCACACGAAACCGGTCTGCGAAATCGCAAACACCTGATTGCTTTCGTCTGTCTTGCTTCTGCCGCAGTCAAGCCGATCTAACGCTTGTCCATATTCAGAGTTGCATGTGATGGCCGTTGCAGCAATTCTCCCGACCGCAGCAATGGTAAAGTTTCCACAGTTAAATGCATCTGTCCCCAGCTGCGGGCTTGTATTCGGTACACATAGCTGTTTCCGCATGTCCCGATTCGGCACAGGACCTGATGTCGTGCCCGGAGATCGTCGGTCCGGCTTCCACTGTCCACCGCTGCGCGCCGGGAGACGGATACCGGCTAAGCGACAGGCATGAAAAAACCCGGCCATTGCTGGCCGGGTTCATCGGATCGATATGGCAGGCTAGTGGTTAGCCATGTTCGTCAAGGATTTCCGCGCGCACGGCCTCGGCCTTTGCCGCGATGTCCGCGATCTGGGCGGCAGTGAGTTCAACACCAAGGATGGCTGAAATCGCTGCGACCGTGTCCTGGCTGACGGCGACATTCTTGTCTGAAGCCGCGCCGAGCAGAATACCCGACAAATCATTGACAGATGCCGGTGTCACGCTTGGCAGTGACGTGGTTCCGCTATCCCAGAGTTCTTTGAGCAACGCCAGGTTCTCAAGCGGAGAGTCGATGATGGTCACCGTGTCCCAGTTTCCATCGATCGCATCGATGAACTGCGCTGCCGTCATGCCGTATAGCGATGCCATTGTTGCAGGATCGAAGTTGGCGATGACTTCGGCCAACGCACGGTCAAGCACCTTCGCCGGGCTGCGCGCCACATTCAGGCGACCAAGTTCAACTTCCGGAATGCCTTCCTGGGCCCAGACTGGCTTGCCGCCCTTGTTGCCGCCGGCTTCACCGGCTTTCGGGCCTTTGCCTTCTGAATCCGCGTCGGGTTCGCCTTTGCCGGCCGCGCCGCCGCTGCCACCCTTGTTGGCGCCCTTGCTGCCTGAGCCATGGTCGCTGTCGCCGCTGTCATGGCTGTCGCCGCTGTCATGGCCGCCGGAACCACCCGAACCACCACCGGAACCGCCGCCGGACCCACCCGAACCGCCGCCGGAACCATCGCCACTGCCGCCGCCATGGCTGGCTGCATGTGCAATATCCGCCATGGAGGAGTAACCTGCGATGTTCGGCAGGGCAATCGCCGAAAGAGCAAGCGCGGAGACGCCTGCGATCAGCAGATGTTTGGTGGAACGCTCTTGACGGAAAATCTTCATTTCTCACTCCTCGGGTTGCTTTAATGCTCGGCTCGCTCTTTCGCTGCGGCCTTGTTTTCCATCATCACCGGGGAGGGATTGCCTGCATTGATGTATATCAATTCTAATATATGATAATGCGAATATTTCATGGAAAGAGAGTTTTGCGCTCGGTGTCCTGCCCTGAATCAAAAAACTCCCGGCCGCTTGGCCGGGAGTTTTTATTGTTCTGGTAGTGTGATTTAGCCGCTGTTCAATTGAACGGGAAGCGCAGACCGACCGTAACCACATGCACGGTGTAATCGAAATTGAAAGGCTCGATCGGTGTGCTGTTGCCGTTGCCGGGAAGCGGCGTGAAGCCGCCGGACACGTTACCGAGATCCATGTAACGATAGCTCAGATCGAGATATGCAGGACGATTTACCGTGTCGGTCAGATCGACTGAAACGCCGCCGCCGATGCTCCATGCGAAATTGGTATCGTCAGCCCCGACAAAGGTCCTGACGGGCCTCGCCGGCGGGTTGATGGTTGCCGAATTGGTGCGGGTCCAATCGCTCATCTTGACATTGGCGGCGCCAATGCCGGCCGTCACGAACGGCTGGAACCTGCTGTTGTTGCCGGTCAATGCCAAAGGCTCGACGCTGACATTGAACATCCCGGTAATGGCCGATACGGATGTCGATATGTTGGCATGATCGTTCGGTTCGCCCGGCGCTCCGGTCGGTGCAGGGCTGACCCAGTTGGCCTGCACGTCCTGATCACCGGTAATGCCCAGCGAAAAATCGGCCCGCACGCCATTTGTCAGGGTCTTGCCAACGGAAATGAAACCGGCGAACGTCGCGTCCATGTTCACGTCGTAGGTGATGCGCGGGTCGCCCGCACCAGGGCTGTGCCAGTAGCCGGGCTGGTCATTCTGCCAGACACCGCCGACTTCGCCGCCGAAATACCATCCTTCGGCAAGTGCCGGTGCGGCAAAGCAGACGGACGAGACCACGAATGCGGAAACCGTTGTAGATATGATGGATTTGCGCATCGAGTTCCCCAAGGCAAACAATTCAAGTTGTGCGATGTTTTAGAAGTCGAACCGCGAACGGTCAACCAGAGCCCCACCGACATTAGAGTATTATTCTGCAATGATGTGGCCCGTTTGTCACGGATCTCTATCAAAACCGGGTTGGGGCGTCCTTTTCGTGTGTGCGTCGGTCTCTGTCGGCTTGCACCTGGCGAATCAGCCGCTGGTCCTCTCGTCGCGATCTTTGTGGCTGTCCTGCTTTTCGAAAACCCTGTCCTTGAGCGCGGGCATGAATTAGACACATATTGTTGTGCGACTATCCGATCATTCGATTTGGTATGCACTTGCCATAGCAATTATGGTGTAACCGTCACCACTACCTGAAACTTGTTTGCCGGATCCGGCAGGCAATATCCGCCCACGAGCCATGGCCATGACAGACCCCGCTGACCGCGAAGAAGACACCGTCACGCCTCCGCCCACGACGGATGCGGTCGATCATGACGAAATTTATGGTGAGGATGGCTCGATCCGGCAGGATTACCTGGCGGCAATTGGTGCGGCGATTGCCGACCGCGACATCCTGTTCCTGCGCGAGAATGTGGTTCGCCTGCATGAATCCGAACTTGGTGATCTGCTCGAATCGATCAGCGCGCCGCAACGCCATGCGCTGGTTTCTCTGCTCGGCGATGATTTCGATTTCGCCTCTCTGACCGAGGTCGACGAGGCCATCCGTCTCGATATCATCGAGGCGCTGCCGAACGCCAAGATCGCCCAGGCTCTTGGTGATCTCGATTCCGACGACGCGGTCTACATTCTTGAAGACCTTGACGAGGAAGACCAGAAGGAAATTCTCGCGGCATTGCCGTTTACCGAACGGGTCAGGCTGCGCCGCTCGCTCGATTACCCCGAAGATACCGCCGGTCGCCGCATGCAGACCGAGTTTGTCGCCGTGCCGCCGTTCTGGACGGTGGGCCAGACCATCGACTACATGCGCGACGAGGAAGATCTGCCCGAAAGCTTCAGCCAGATTTTTGTCATCGACCCCACCTTCAAGCTGGTTGGTGCGGTCGCTCTCGACAAGATCCTGCGCACCAAGCGGCTGGTTCGCATCGAGGAGGTGATGGACGAGACGCGCTACCGCATCAATGCCGAGATGGATCAGGAAGAAGCCGCGCAACTGTTCGAGCAGTATGACCTTCTGTCTGCGGCGGTGATTGACGAAAACGAGCGCCTGGTCGGCGTTTTGACCATCGATGACGTGGTCGATGTGATCCATGAGGAAGCCGAGGAAGACATCAAGCGTCTTGGCGGTGTTGGCGACGAAGAACTCTCCGACAACATCCTGTCGACGGTGCGCTCGCGTTTCAGCTGGTTGCTGATCAACCTGGGAACAGCCATTCTTGCTTCCGCCGTCATCGGCCTTTTCGACGCCACCATCGAGCAGATGGTGGCGCTTGCCGTGCTGATGCCGATCGTCGCCTCGATGGGCGGCAATGCCGGCACCCAGACCATGACCGTGACCGTGCGCGCATTGGCGACCCGCGATATCGATATCTACAATGCCGGACGCATCATCCGGCGTGAGGCGGCGGTGGGCCTGATCAACGGCTTCCTGTTTGCGCTGATCATCGGCGTGGTCGCCGGCCTGTGGTTCTCGAGCCAGGGGCTCGGGACTATTATTGCGGCGGCCATGGTGGTCAACATGCTGGCCGCAGCGCTTGCCGGCATCCTGTTGCCATTGCTTCTGGACAAGATCGGTGCCGACCCGGCGATCGCCTCGGCGGTGTTTGTCACCACGGTCACTGACGTGGTGGGGTTTTTCGCGTTCCTCGGGCTGGCCGGGTGGTGGTTGTCATTCGCTTGAATTGTGACCGGCGCGCGGTGGTCATGCCGCGGATTTTGACTTATACGTAAGAGTAAGCATCTGCGTTTTTCAGGAATGGTCCGCATTGGATAAGTTTTACACCATCACCGAGTTGACCCGTGAGTTCGGGATCTCGACACGGACCTTGCGTTTCTACGAGGACGAGGGACTGATTCACCCCGAACGCCGCGGCAGGACACGGCTGTTCCGCTCCACCGACCGCAGATTGATCCAGGAGATTTTGCGCGGACGCCGTATCGGCTTCACCATTGCCGAAATCCGCGAAATCATTCAGGTCTACAAGGATCCTCCCGGCGAGGCCGGTCAATTGCGGCTTTTGATGCGCAAGGTCGAGGAAAAGCGCGAGGACTTGCGCCAGAAACGCAAGGACATCGAGGAGACGCTGGTGGAACTCGATCACATCGAGGAATCCTGCCTGACGCGGCTCGCCGAAATCGGCGTCAACACGTAATCCTAGATCCAGCGCCGCACCTTGCGGCAATAGGCTTCGAACTGATAACCGAATTTGGCGATGAGATGGTTTTCCTCTCGCCGGATTGCCAGGAAGTGCGTCAGCAATCCATCGATCGGGACCAGCAGCAAGAACCAGGCGTTCATTGAAAAGCAGCCCATGCCGATCATCAGCAGCATGTTCGACACGTAGATCGGGTTGCGGCTGTAACCGAACGGGCCGTGGGTTACCAAGTGGCTGGAGCCGCGATTTGGCAGCATGGTGGTGTGGGCTTCGTGCAGGGTTCTCATGGCCCACAAATCAATGCCGAGAGCCAGAACGATCAGAACAATCCCGGCCGTTCGTACGCCGCTGAATTCGAGTGGCATCGGCACATAGATGTTGAACACGATTGCAGCCAGCGTGGATCCCACCAGCAGCAATGGCGGCCACGGAATGAAGTTCGGTCTCTCCCGGTAGGCGTTCATCGGTATATGTCCCTGATATAGATGGGATTCATGTAATATAATGTTTTTTTACAATAAGTTACGGATCTCGTGATGATAGGGTGCATTGTTCGGCTATGGCAAGAACGCGCTGATCAGACTTCTGTTGTATTTCCCCGGCAATGAAAGACTGAAACAATTGCTGCGAGAGTAGCTCGTCGGTGACGCAACCGCAAAACCGTTCACAGAAATCTTTGTTGTTTTCCACACCGCAGCTGGCTTCACACTCGGATATGAAGCCTGGCACCGGATCAATCGGCGTGGCCGGAGCTATTTGAGACACCGACCAGACCAGTGCCAACAGCATGGGTTGATGCATCAAATAAAAGGCCAGACTGTGACGGCCACAGAACCGCATGGCGTGCGAAACCGGATTGTCACCGCTGTCGAGCGCCGCCAGCCACGCGGTCAGCCCGCCGGAGATGGCTGCCTTGGCGCAGCCCATGCCGATCAGGAAGGGCCCGAGCCAGGGCATCAGCGGCACGAAATCATTCGACCGCGGCGGAACCGTGAACAGTCCGATCCACGAAAGCCACACCGGGTTGAACGCCTCGCTGCGGTAATACCAGGGCAGCACAATGCAGATCGCACCAGTTGCCACGCTGGCCAGCGCCGGAAGCCGCAAGAATGCCAGCCCGATCAGGCTCGATACCGCGATCGCGTGCAGGATGCCGTAGAAGATGAAGCCGTCGGGCGTGGCAAAGTATGTCACCAGGCTGATCAGCGCCGCAGCGCCGCCGACCATTGCCATGCGCTTCGCGAAGGCGGCCGGTCTGATGCTCCTGCCGTGGGCGAGCACCAGGCTGACACCGGCCAGGAACAGGAAGCTTGCGGCGATCGAACGGGCATAGGCCTTGAACAGGCCCTGTGTTGTCGTTCCGGGTTCAAGATAGCCGAACAGTTCGATGTCCCAGGAGAAATGGTAGCTGGCCATCGCCAGCAGCGCCAATCCCCGCGCCAGGTCCAGCACCTCGATGCGCTGTCCGGGCCTTGATGGCATCAGTTCCTTGCCGCCGGTGCCGCTCAAACGTAACTCCCCTGAAAATGCCTGACGGGTCCCGCCGACTCATACCTTAAACGCTTCCTGCGTAAATGGAATCGCTCGATCGCTTGTCCGAGTTTATGGCAGGCCGAGCTCATGGCAGACCCGGAAATCACGGTGGCCTCGGCGCACGGACGGTCGGCGGAGGATCTGCGATTACGCGTTTTCGCCGGCCTGAGACAAGGATTGAGCTTTTCTGCCTCCGCCGGCGACGAAAAGTCCGCTGAGCACCAGCGCCAGCGCGATCAGCAGGTTGGCTGACAGCGGCTCGCCCAGAATGATCACGCCCAGCGCCACGCCGAACACCGGGATCATGTTGATCGACAGCGAGAACCGCGAATAGCCGATGGCCCGGATCAGCGTGAACCTCAGGATATAGGCAATTCCGGTGGGAAAGACCCCCAGGTAGATCAGCGAGGCAAGCGCCGGTGTGGAAAGCCCGGTAACCGGCGCACCATCGACAATCAGCGCCAGCGGGATCAGTGCCGCGGTGCCGATCGCCAGCGCCAGGCAGGCCAGCCGCACCGGCGGCAGGGTGATCCGCCGGATCAGCAAACCCGCCGTCACGTAACAGACCGATGCGCCAAGCGCTGCGAGCTTGGCGGGCAGCGGCCCGTCCGCCAGTCCGGCGAAGATGCTGGGGCCGAGCAGCACCAGGATCCCGGCAAAACCGAGCAGCACCGACACCAGTTTGCGCGCCGTCAGCCGGTCATCATCGGTCATGAAATGACTGCCGATCAACGCCAGGAACGGTCCGACGCCCATCAGCAGCGACAGCACGCCCGCCCCGATGGTCCGCCCGGCCCAGGCAATCATGATGAACGGGATCACCACGTTCAGCATCGCCATGCCAATGATAAGTCCCCATTGCGACCGGCTGCTGGGCCAGACCATGCCGCGCCAGATGGCATAGGGCAGAAGCACCAGGAAGCCGATGCCGACCCGGATTGCCGCCAGCCAGACCGGTCCGGTCTCCGGCACCGCGACGCGAATCGCGATAAATCCCGAGGCCCAGATCATCGCGGTGAGAACCATCAGGCTCAGATCAAGCCGGTTCGGCGTCCGGATCGCTTGCGTGGCGGTGCTCATGCGGTGTTGGTACCGGCAGGGCTGGCGGGAAGGGCGAGGCGGTAGACGCCGCGAAAGCTGGATGGATCCACCGGTTTGTTCTTGCGCCGGATTTCGAGTTCACCCGCCTTGGCCATCTCGACCGCGATTGCCCGCAACGGCTTCATCAACCGGCTCCACTGGCGCTCGTCCGATCCGGCAAGCGCGCGGGCTGCCTCGGATGGACAGATGGTTTTGCCTGGCTCCCGGGCGGCAAGCAAATCTAGAATCGCGCTGCGCAGCGCCTCCGGCCCGTGGCTGGAGGAGGGGGATTTGGAAGGAGACTGGGTCAAAGAATGGGGGTGTCCTTGAGGATTGCGGCGCGCGCGTTGGAAAAGAACTGCCGTCTGAGCAACACCAGGATCACCAGAGTGGTCGATGCCATCAGTACGATCGGGCCTGCGAACCAGCCCAGATAGCCAATTGATAGGAATATGGCCCTGAGCCCGGCGTTGAAATGCCGTCCTGCCAGCACATTGAGTGATGCAGCGCGGTTGGCGGCAGCATCGAGTTCTATTCGGTCATCCGGCAGGTCGCCCTTCATCGGAATCGCTCCGAACAGGATCGAGGAATAGTTGAACAGCCTGTAGGACCAGCCGAACTTGAAAAATGCGTAGGCGAAGATGGCGATGAGCCCGAATACCTTGAGCTCGAAACCTGTCCGGTCGGCAACCAGGGGAATCGGCAGGTCGCCTGCGACTGCCAGCACCCGTTCGGTGGCGCCCAGCAGCGCGAAACAGCCACCGATGGCAAAGATCGTGGTTGAGGCAAAGAAAGCCGTGCCGTTCTGCAGCCCGGCCATGATGGCGGTGTCGATCATCCGCAGATCGCGCCGCGCCGCCACCAGCATCCAGCGTTTGCGGTGCTCGTTCATCGCCGTGGTCAGGCTCACCCGCTTGATGGGCAGGTGATTGTTGGACGCCAGCGAAAACAGGGTCCAGGACAGCGCGAACCAGGCGATCGCCAGATAATCAAGGTTTGTCATGATCCGGTTTTGGCATGAAGCCGGGCCGGACGCAAAGCCTGTATTGTGGGCGCGCGCGGTAACCATTTTTTCAGCTGTGTGGTCAAAGTGTGGGCAAAAGCGAAGGGCTGAATTCGAGGCGTTGTTCGTAAGTCATTGAAAATAAATGAACCTATGCAGATATGCATGGTCAGCCATGAAAATGTGGTCACAGAATTGCCTTTTTTGCAGTTGCGAAAAGATTACCAGATCGTTAAACACCCGGTCCTGCGCTGAGCGCGTCCAGATGGACGACGCGGCCTGACACACAGTTTTTACCGGAGTGATTATGGAAGAGACCGTACAGAAATCCTGCTGGGGTATTACCGCCCGTGCAGTGATCGGTTTTTCGGGAATTCTCGCACTGGCCTACCTTTTCGGCGGCATCTGAGCGAACGTATGATCTGACAAGGGCAGCGCCTGACCACACCGGTCGGCGCTGCTTTTCTTTGTCCACCTCGAAGCTTTATCAAAAGCGTTGTGTCTCTGTCGTTGCAGCGGCATCGGAAGTCGGTGGATTGACGGCCGCGGACAGCCCGCGCATGTAATGTGGCTATCTTCACCGGAGCTGCCACGAGCCATGTTTCTTTCAGTCTTTGATGTTTTCAAGATCGGCGTCGGTCCGTCGAGTTCCCACACCATGGGGCCGATGTCGGCGGCCGTGCGTTTTCTTGACGAGATCGCCGGCCCGGACTGGCCGCGTCCGGTGGGCGCCAAGGTCGACCGGATCAGGGTCAGCCTGCACGGCTCGCTTGCCTTTACCGGCGTCGGCCACGGAACGGGCAGGGCGGTTGTCCTCGGCCTCACCGGAGAGTTGCCCGACCAGGTCGACCCCGACCGGATGGACGCCATCATCGCCGAAGTCGAACAAAGCCGGAAGATCAGCCCGCCCGGCCATCCCGGCTATGATTTCGATCCGAAGGCGGATCTGGTCTTCGACAAGAAGCGCCCCTTGCCAGGTCATGCCAACGGCATGACGTTTTCCGCATTCGACCGCGATGGGGCGATGCTCTTGCGCCGGATCTACTATTCGGTGGGCGGCGGGTTCGTTGTCACCGACACCGAACTTGAAGCCATGGTGAGCAAGAAGAAGGCCGTGGTCGACAAGACCGTGCCTTATCCCTTCGCCAACGCCAAGCAGATGCTTGAGATGGCGGCGCGCTCCGGTCTTTCGATCGCGCAGATGAAGCGGGCCAACGAGGAAAGCCACATGCCGCGCGAGGAACTCGATGCCGGTCTCGACCGGATATGGAGCGCGATGGCCGGCTGCATCGACCGCGGTCTGGCAGGCGAAGGCATCATGCCGGGTGGCCTCAAGGTCCGCCGCCGCGCCCGGGTGATCCACGACAAGTTGCAGGAGGAGTGGCGCCAGAACCGGCGCAACCCGCTGCTCGCCAATGACTGGTTGAGCGTCTACGCCATGGCCGTCAACGAGGAGAATGCCGTCGGCGGCCGTGTCGTCACCGCGCCGACCAACGGCGCCGCCGGCGTCATCCCCGCCACCATTCGCTATGTGCTGCAGTTCCATGACGGCGCCGACCAGGAGGCCGTGCGTGATTACCTGCTGACCGCCGCCGCGGTTGGCGGCATCATCAAGCACAATGCCTCGATCTCCGGCGCCGAGGTGGGTTGCCAGGGCGAAGTCGGATCCGCCGCGGCGATGTCGGCGGCCGGCCTGGCCGCGGTCATGGGTGGAACGCCAGAGCAGATTGAAAACGCAGCCGAAATCGCGCTGGAACACCATCTCGGGATGACCTGCGATCCGGTTGGCGGGTTGGTTCAGGTTCCCTGCATCGAGCGCAATGCGCTGGGCGCGGTCAAGGCGGTGACCGCAGCCTCTCTGGCGATGAAGGGCGATGGCCAGCATTTCGTGCCGCTTGACGCCTGCATCGAGACCATGCGGCAGACCGGGCTCGACATGAACGAACGTTACAAGGAGACCTCCACCGGCGGCCTTGCGGTCAATGTGGTCGAGTGCTGACAGCCTGGCGGGCAGCTGAGCCTGTGGACGAGACCGGGTTTCGCGGGCTTCCGGGTTGACCCGGAGCCGCCAGCGCCCGAAGTATCTCAGCCATGGCTCTTCATCTACTCAAACTTTGCGTCGGCGCCGAAAGCGTCGAGGACCAGCGGGACTGGACCCAGCGCCGGCTGGCCATGATGCAGGCTGCGGGGCAGGAGCCTGAGCAGTTCCACACCACCCGCATGGTTCCCAAGCAGATCGCCGAACTGCTCGATGGCGGATCGCTCTATTGGGTGATCAAGGGCAACATCCAGGCCCGGCAGCGTTTCATCGATATCCGTCCGTTCAAGGATGAGGACGGCATTTCCCGCTGCCACCTGGTTCTCGAGCCGGTGCTGCACGAGACCTCATGGGCGCCGCGGCGTCCGTTCCAGGGCTGGCGCTACCTCGATCCCAAGGATGCACCGCCGGATCTCGCTTCGGGCTCCGAAACCGATGATTTGCCGCCAGAACTCAAGCGCGAGCTGGCAGGCCTCGGGCTTTTGTGACGTCGATCCAGCTCGTAAACAGGACGCTCACACTTGTGTTTGCAGGATAAAACGCCACATTTAGGCTCCATACCGCGGACAATGGATCGATACCTGTAGCGATGGCCAAAGATAAGACTGGATCTGACAAAGCTTTGTCGAAGCGCGGAGCTACCGCGCCTCAAGTCAATGCACCGGCTTCTTCCAGCTCGGAGATTGCCGCCTTCCTCTCCGCTGCCAAATCCGTCGTCCCCGCCACCACCGGATCCGGGCGCCTGGCTTTCGCGCTCGACGCCACCATGAGCCGGCAACCGACATGGGACAGTGCCTGCAAGTTGCAGGCGGAAATGTTCGATGCGGTTGGAAAGGCCGCCGCGCTTTCGGTTCAGCTGGTCTATTTTCGCGGCCTTGGCGAATGCCGCGCCTCGCGCTGGGTCAGCGACACCAGGCAACTCGCCGATCTGATGACCCGCATCGATTGCCGGGGCGGCCAGACCCAGATCGGCAGGGTTCTGCGCCATGTTGCCGACGAGGCCAAGTCGCGGCCGGTCAGTGCCTTGGTCTATATCGGCGACGCCATGGAAGAAGACATCGACCACCTCGCCACCATCGCCGGCGAACTGGCGCTGCGCAAAGTGCCGTGCTTCATGTTTCACGAGGGCCATGATCCGGCAGCCGCCACAGGGTTCCGGGAAATTGCCCGGGTGACCGGTGGCGCCTATGTCCGGTTCGATCAGAATGCGGCGTCGGAGCTTGCGGCCTTGCTGCGCGCGGTTGCTGCCTACGCCACCGGTGGGCGGCTTGCGCTTGAAAAATCGGGCGGAGCGGCAGCGCGCCTGCTGCTTGAACAGCTCGGCCCGGCCCAGCCCGGCGCAAAGGGTGGAACCAGGAACGGGGGATCCGGACGATCATGAGTCCAATCGCGGTTTTCTTTGGCGGAATCCTGATCCTGCTTGCGGTGATTGCCGCGGTGCTGAGCGCCAGGCCGTCCGCGCTCGCCATTACCCTTCGTTTCGGGTTTCCCGTTGCCGTGGCCGGAATAGGTGCGGTCCTGACCTTTATCGGCCGCGCCGGCATAGGCATTCCGCTTCTGGCTTTCGCCCTGGCACTGTATCAGCGTGCCCGCAGCACTTCCCGTGCCACCCGTCAGCCCGGCGGGCATTCCCATGTCCGCTCGGCCGCGCTGGAAATGGAGCTTGACCTCGATACCGGCGAAATGAATGGCCTTGTGCTTGCGGGCAGTTTCGAAGGCCGAGAACTCGATCACCTCGACGAGGCCGAGCTCATGCAGCTGCATGTCGAACTGGCGCGCGATTCGGAGAGTCTCGGGCTACTGGAGGCGTATCTTGACCGCCGCGCGCCCGACTGGCGTGCCAGCTTTGACATGGATGAGGACGCGGGACTGGGAGCTTCTCCAGGCTCGGGCGCCATGACACAGAAGGAGGCCTACGAGGTCCTTGGTCTTGGCGCGGGGGCGAGTGAAACCGAGATCCGCGAGGCGCATCGCCGCCTCATGAAGCGGATGCACCCCGACGCGGGCGGTTCGGCGTTTCTTGCTGGCCGGATCAACGAAGCCAAAGCTGTTCTCTTGAGTCGACATGACTGATTTCCCCGTATACGCGATACAAAAACGTGGATGTTCCCGGAAAAAACTGTTCCGGCCGCAGCGCTAAACAAACGTTGCGGTTCAGTTGGCTGTTGCCCAGCAGGCGTAGCCTTTCTTCTTGAGTGTCTTGCAGGCTCGAGTGGCCGACCCCTGATCGTCAAATCCGCCGAACCGGGCCCGGTAGAGCTGCTCGTTGCCCTTGGCATAAGCCATGGTGAAGGGCTCGGTCCCCGCCAATATGCTGCCGCCGGCGTTCTGGGCCCGCGCCAGCAATTCAACCGCCGCATTGCGGTCCGGCATGGCGCCGATCTGGATCATCCAGCCGTTCATGTTGGCTGTCGACGCCGTTGTGACCGGATCGATGTCGTCGGCAACTGCAGTTTCGACTTCCATCGGTGGAACCACGGCCGGGGCCGGCGTCGGGATTGCAATTTTCTGGGCGTTGAGCGAATTGACCAGGGCCTCGCGGCCAACCACCGGCTGCGGCGTCGGCTCGGCATAGGCGAGCGCAAGCCGCTGATTGCCCTGATGACGTTGCGACGGAATCGGCCCAACCTTCGGAAGTTCGAGCGAGGCGACCGAGACGGCCATGCTTGCCGGCGCGCCACGGGCGATCAGCCTGCCATTGCCGCGGGTCGATGCCTTCGGCAGATAGCGCGCGATCAGATCCTTCATCTGTTCGTTGCGGCTGGCCCCGGTGCGCCCGCCCATCACCACGGCGACAATCGACCGGTCGCGGTCGATGACCGAGGTGACCAGGTTGAAGCCAGACGCACGGGTGTAGCCGGTCTTGATCCCGTCAACGCCGCGCACGGCGCCCAACAGGCGGTTGTGGTTGCCCATGCGGGTCTTGCCGAACTTGAACGAGCGGGTGGAGAAATACTTGTACTGCCGCGGGAAGTGCTCGCGTAGAGCGATGCCCAGCGTCGCCATGTCGCGCGCCGTTGTTGTCTGGCCGCCGTTTGGCAGGCCGTGGGCGTTGCGGAACGTGGTCCGGGACATGCCCAGCGAGCGGGCCTTCTCGGTCATCATGCGGGCGAATTTGGCTTCCGAACCGCCCAGATGCTCGGCAATTGCGGTCGAAGCGTCATTGGCCGACTTCGTTACCAGCGCGTAGATGCCCTGTTCGACGGTGATCGAGCCGCCGGCCCGGACGCCGAGCTTGGTCGGCGGCTCCTTGGCGGCGTTGGCGGAAAACTTGATCCGGCTGTTGAGCTTGATCTGGCCGCGTTCGAGTGCCTCGAAGGTGAGGTACAGCGTCATCATCTTGGTCAAGGATGCCGGGTAGCGCAATTCGTCTGCGTCATGGGCGTAAAGTGTCTTGCCGGTCTTGGCGTCGATGACGATGCCGGCATATTTCGAATTCGCGGCAGCCGGAACACTTCCCAGCGCCAAGGCGATGCCGATCAGGGCAAGCAGGCGGAGCGCGAAAGAGGGAATGGCGGCAAGCCGGTCAATTGCTTTGTATTTACGCTGGTACACGATAACTCACTCATGAACAGGCAGGTCGAAGGGTTTCTGACTGACGCCCTCCTTGATCAGTCATTGTGTCCGATCTTAGTCAGGCGTCGTTACCAATCCGTTTATGATGAATCATTCCTTTCCGGGTTTGGTACGGATTACCCGCCGTGTCCCGCCGGCCCAGCTGTGCCATTTTGGGACCCCTGTGCGTGTGCGGCCGTGGTGCGGTGCACAATTTTCTTGACATTATTGTGCATTGCACCTAAGTACTCGGCATCAACTTCCCTAACGACAGGACGCCCCATTATGATGAACTTTGACAGCACCTCGAAAATGAGCAAGGAAGCCATGGACAGCATGCTGACCACGGTTTCGTCGATGACCAAGGGTTTCCAGCAGATCGCTGCTGAAGCAACCGAATATTCCAAGAAGTCCTATGAAGACGGTGCAGCCGTTGTTGAGAAGATGGCTTCGGCCAAGAGCCTCGACAAGGCCATCGAAATTCAGACCGACTATGCCAAGAATTCCTACGAGACGTTTGTTGCCCAGGCGACCAAGATGAGCGAACTCTACGCTGATCTGGCCAAGGAAGCTTACAAGCCTTTCGAAAAGGCTGCAGCCAAGGTTGCTGCCTGACCATATCTGCCTTCTGCCCGGTGCGGCAGAGGAGTGAACTGAACGAAACCCGGTCGCATGTCAGTGCGGCCGGGTTTTTTCGTGATTGTGGTTGTCACGGGAATTCTCTTTCTTCGGTGCTCAAGGGGGCTTAAAATCCCCGCAGGAAAGATTAAGTTAGGGGCAATGTCCGGTGCTTCGTTTTTCGGTGCGCCGGTTGAAAAGGACAGGAACTGGCCAGAGTGAATGACAGCATGAACCCGATACGATTGCAGGCGGACAAGAAAACCGGCGACGATGACTCCGAAAGAGGCACTTCGGTCATCACCCGGACAAAACCGCAGGTGAAAAAGCCCAGCATGTACCGGGTCCTGCTGCTGAATGACGACTACACCCCGATGGAGTTTGTGATCCATGTGCTTGAGCGTTTTTTCCAGAAGGACCGCGAACAGGCCACGCGGATCATGCTTCATGTTCACAATCACGGGGTCGGCGAGTGCGGTGTGTTCACCTACGAAGTGGCTGAAACCAAAGTGACCCAGGTTATGGATTTCGCCCGCGAAAATCATCATCCGCTGCAATGCGTGATGGAAAAGAAATGAGGACCTGAAATTGCCCAGCTTTTCAAACAGTCTCGAAAAGGCGATCCATCAGGCGCTGACCTATGCCAATGAGCGGCATCACGAATATGCCACGCTTGAGCATTTGTTGCTGGCCTTGATCGAGGATCCCGACGCCGCGGCGGTCATGGGTGCGTGCAATGTCGATATCGACCAGTTGCGCCGCACCGTGAGCGATTACGTCGACAAGGAACTCGGCAACCTGATCACCGGCTATGACGAAGATTCCAAACCCACATCGGGCTTTCAGCGCGTCATCCAACGCGCGGTGATCCACGTGCAGTCGTCAGGCCGCGAAGAGGTCACCGGCGCAAATGTGCTGGTCGCGATCTTTGCCGAGCGTGAAAGCCACGCCGCCTACTTCCTGCAGGAGCAGGAAATGACCCGCTATGACGCGGTCAATTTCATCTCGCACGGCATCGCCAAGCGTCCCGGCGCCGAGGAAGGCCGTCCGGTGCGCGGCGCCGACGAGCCGGAACCCGATTCCGCCAAGTCCGAAGGCCCGGGCGAAGAGGGTGGCAAGAAGAAGGGCCAGGACGCCCTGACCGCCTATTGCGTCAACCTCAACGAAAAAGCCAAGACCGGCCGTATCGATCCGCTGATCGGCCGCATGGAAGAGGTCAACCGCACCATCCAGATCCTCTGCCGCCGTTCGAAGAACAACCCGCTTTATGTCGGTGATCCCGGCGTCGGCAAGACGGCAATCGCCGAAGGCCTGGCCAAGCGCATTGTCGAGGGCGATGTTCCCGACGTGCTGTCTGACGCGGTGATCTATTCGCTCGACATGGGCTCGCTTCTGGCGGGCACCCGCTATCGCGGCGATTTCGAGGAACGCCTCAAGCAGGTGGTCAAGG
>Ga0189291_100359_pt1 | contig 18683 bp, 20 predicted proteins | sample UW1redminimetaG_FD_130331 | JGI IMG/M metagenome (GOLD analysis project Ga0189291, IMG submission 130331) | Marine microbial communities from the Costa Rica Dome - UW179B-red mini metaG | ecosystem: Environmental > Aquatic > Marine > Oceanic > Photic zone | place: Costa Rica: the Eastern Pacific... | reverse complement strand
CAGCAGACCTCGGGCGCCTGCTCGATCGCCCAGTGGGCCGCGGTCGAGGCGCTCAACGGCACCCAGGATTTCATTCCGAAGAACAAGGAAATCTTCCGCGGACGCCGCGACCTGGTGGTCTCGATGCTCAACCAGGCCAAGGGTATCCAGTGCCCGGTTCCCGAAGGCGCGTTCTATGTCTATCCGTCCTGCGCGGACCTGATCGGCAAGACCGCACCGTCGGGCAAGGTGATCGAGAGCGACGAGGATTTCGTCACCGAACTGCTCGAAACCGAAGGTGTTGCCGTGGTGCACGGCTCGGCCTTTGGCCAGGGACCGAACTTCCGCATCTCCTACGCCACCTCGGAAGAACTGCTGGAAGAAGCCTGCAACCGGATCCAGCGCTTCTGCGCAGCGCTGCGCTGATCGGCACGACTGCTCTGTCGAACGGGGTAGGTTCTGACCGTCTTCCACATTTTCGGCCGCCCGAAAGGGCGGCCGTTCTGATTCAGGTCGAGCGCAGCAGCCAATAGCCGATGGCGGACACGGCCGCAGTCAGCACGGTTCCCCAGGCGATGTCGACCAGGCTCATCATCACCGGCCAGTTTTTCAACGTGGCCATGTTGGTGATGTCATAGGTTCCGTAGGCGGCAAAGCCGAGGATGGCCCCGAGCAGCAGCGCATCCTGCAAGGAGCCGGAGCGGACCGCCGGAGCCGAGGCGAGCAGCACGACCACTGCCGAATACATGACGTAGAACAGGGCGGCGAGCGGCAGGCGCGGGGAAGCGAGCATCAGGTCGCCGAGCTGCCGGCTGTAAAAACCCCTGGCGACGATACCGAGCCAGATGGCATCGATTGCCAGGATAAACAGCGCCGAACCGGCCCAGGCCTTGAGAAAGCCGGCCGGGATCATCGGATATCGCCTTTGGCGGAAAATTCATTCAACAGTAATTGTCTGAACATGAAGACCCTTTCTGGTCATGATTGCAGACAACGCCTGAATTCAGGTCAGGGCCGGGAAGCCGTTGATGCGTTGGCTGCATAGGTTTGAGGAACCAGCGCGCGCAGGGCGCCGGCATGGCATATGCATTCCACCTCCCGTTCGAGAGGAATGATTTCGCCGTCGATGGCGGCTTTCGCTCCGCTACGGGCGTCAGGGAAATACAATGTGACCTTTGCCGCGGCTTCGACACTCATGTCGGGGTCGTCCCGGAGTTTGCCCAGCGCGGCATTGACCGTCATCCGCAGTGCCGTGGTGGAATCAAGCGCGCGGGAGCGGTAGACACCCAGCACGCCCTCGTCGAGAACCTGGGCATAGGCCAGCGGGGTGTCCGCGAACAGGTTGTTGGAAACCGAAACGGCGGACACGACCTGGTGTTTCGGTCCGGTCCCGGTGTCGATTTCGACGCCGAAGCGTGGCGGCCGCATGATCACCCGCCCGAGCGCCTTGACGGTGGACGAGATCTTGCGGAGGCGGGTGGAGGTGTCCAGCCGGTCGCGCTGGCGGACCAGCCGGGCATGCAGGCCTGCCGAAAACTGGTGAACATAGGGACGGCCATTGGCCGTGGCGATATCGAGCCGGCGCTCGCTTGCTGTGGCAAGCGCGTCCAGGGCCTCTTCCGGATCCAGTGGCAGGCCGAGGCTGCGGGCAAACAGGTTCATGGTGCCGAGCGGCAGCACGCCCAGGGTCTTGCCTGATTTGAAACAGGCGCCGGCGGCAGCCGAGATCGTGCCGTCGCCGCCGCCGGCAATGATGATTTGTGTCCGCGGATCGCCTGCAGCGTCGTCGAGTGCAGACACAAGCTCGTTGCCGGTTACCAGCCGCACCGTGCAGTCGCTGTCGTTGTCGGTGAGCTTTTGTGCGGCCATGTCGCCAAATTCCCGTGCGTCCATTCCACGAATGGTGCCGCCATCCTGGTTGAGTATCATGGTGATGCGCATTGAACGTTCCCGGATATCATCCTGTTCGACCTTGATCTGAAACGGCTGAACCGGCCCGAAGTTCCACGGCATCGTTGGTTCGCGGTGTTGTACGCAGGCAGCGGGGCTATCGGATCACTCCTTGCTGTGGGCGATCATCAGTTCGACGCGCTTGAGTTCGCGCAGGATCCGGTCCGCCTGCATCTGCGGCATCAGGCTTGTCTTGAGAATGGTGGCGACAATCATCAGCGTTGCAGAGGCCAGGCCCCACTTCAAGGCGGTCAGCACATCGCTTGCGGCAAAGAAGTGCCAGCCGGTCCAGACCGCGGCGAGGAACAGAACCGATTGCGCGATCATGATCACCCAGGACACCCAGCCGAGCTTGCCGGTGAACTGGCTGGCGCCGAGCGCAAACCAGCCCAGTTCCCGGGTTTCGCGCAACATCTCCTTGTCCTGGTCGGACAGCGCTTCCTCTATCAATTGGTCGAGCTTACTCATCGAGGTCTCCTTTCAGGGCCTTGTTCAGTTTGGTTCTGGCATGCATCAGCCGGGTCTTGATGGTTCCCGGCGGGACATCGAGGGCGATGGCCACCTCGGCGACGCTCATGTCCTCGAGATAAAACAGTGAAATGGCTGCGGCTTGCGGCGGCGGCAGCGTCGTGATGGCCTGGCGCACGGCACGGGCATCTGCGGCCATCGAGGCGGTTTCGTCGACCGCGATATCAGCCAGCTCGGCCGTGTCGTTGACTTCGGCCCGGTGCCGGACCCGGCCGGCGACGATGCGGGCGGCGCGGCGGGTGACAATCCGGTAGGCCCAGGCCGGGAATGCGCGCTCATCGCGCAGGCGGGGCAGGCTCCCGATGATTTCGATCCAGGCATCCTGAACCGCATCATGCGCATCGTCGCGATTGCCCAAGAGCCGGATGGCATGGCGCAGCAGTGCCGGTCCGCGCAGCGTCACCAGCCGGTTGATGGCACTGCGATCGCCCAGCCGCGCGCAGGCGACCAGGTATTCTTCGACGATGTGTTGCTTGCTGCGCATGCAGGCTCCTTGCCTCCGATACTACAAGGTGGCGTAGGCTCGCGGTTTGGTTCAATCCGCCGTTCGAAAAATCGCTCCGGCCGGTCAGCCGGGCTGTTGCGGCGTTGCCGCAAGATGGCTCAACAGCCCCTCGGCCAGCGCATCGAAGGCAACCCGGCAGCGCGGTACCATTCGCAGGTTCTCGTGCATGACCAGGAAGGTCATCAGTTTCACGTCGAGCTGGTCTGACAGCAGCGGCACCAGCTCCGGGTCGCGGGCGCCGAGGGCTTTCTGGCACATGCCGATGCCGCCGCCGGCGCGGATCATCGCCAGTTGGGCGACGTTGCTGTCGGTGCGGAACTGGAAATCCAGCGCGGCAAAGGCAGGGTATTTCTTCAGCGCCTCGCGGACATAGGCGAGCTGGTGGTCGAAGCCGATAAGGCGGTGACTTGCCAGATCCTCAAGCGTTTCGGGGGTGCCATGCCGCTCAAGGTAGCTGCGATGGGCGTAAAGGCCGATCGGGATGCCGCCGATCCTGCGGTTGACCAGCGCCTCTTGGGTCGGTTCAACCATCCGCACGGCAATGTCGGCCTGCTGCTTGAGAAGGTCCTCGACCGCATCGGAGAGCGACAGCTCGATTGCCAGGCGGGGATAGGCTTGCTGCAGCCGGGTCAGGATCGGCGGCAGCACTTCCAGCCCGATCACCTCGCTGGCGCTGATGCGCACCGTGCCTTCGGGGCTGTCGCCATCGCCGGAGGCAGCGCGGGCCAGGGCGGCGGCGCTGGCGGCCATGGTTTCGGCGTAGGCGCGCATGCTCAGGGCGGTCTCGGTGGGCAGAAGCCCCTGATAGGAGCGCAGGAACAGCGGCTTGCCGGCGGCGAGCTCGAGCGCATCAAGATGGCGCCCGACCGTGGGTTGGGTGAGACCCAGCGCGCGGGCCGCACCCGATTGCGAGCCTTCCTGCAGAATGGCGAGAAAGGTCCGGTAGTGATCCCAGTCGAGCGATGCCTTGATCATACATATATGTATAGCAACTCAAGAATTATACGCAATTTTGTTTATTTCAGTGCGCCGCCATAGTGCCTTCATCGAAACTGAAGGAGACTGAACATGCGCAACAATCTGGAGAATGCAGTGTCGGGCAAGAGCGCACCGGTGGCGCTTGTCCTCGGTATAACGGGTGGCATCGGCGGCGCGGTGGCCGAAAAGCTGCTGGCCCGAGGCTACGCGGTGCGGGCGATGCATCGTGATGCCGCGAACAAGTCGGCCTCTGCGCCGCAGTATGATTGGGTCAGTGGCGATGCGATGAACCGGGATGACGTGATGCGGGCGGCCCGTGGCGCCGATCTCATCGTTCATGCGGTCAATCCGCCCGGATACCGCAACTGGGGCACGCTGGTGCTGCCGATGATCGACAACACCATTGCCGCCGCCGAAGCAACCGGCGCCCGCATCCTGATGCCCGGCACCATCTACAATTACGGGCCGGAGGTCTTCGATACGATCAGCGAGGAGAGTCCTCAGACCCCGGTCACGGCAAAGGGCCGGATCCGCGTGGCGCTGGAACAGCGGCTCGAGGCTGCCGCCAAACGCGGCACCCAGGTCATCCTGGTCCGGGCCGGTGATTTCTTCGGTCCGGGTGCGGGCAACAACTGGTTTGCCCAGGCGGTGATCAAGCCGGGGGCCCCGGTCCGGGCGATCACCAATCCGGCGGATCCCGGTGTTGGCCACCAGTGGGCCTATTTGCCCGATGTCGCCGAAACCATGGTGCAACTTGTCGCCCGTGCCGATGAATTGCCCGGCTTCGCGCGGTTTCACATGCAAGGCTTCTGGGACCACGACGGAAAGCAACTGGGGAATGCCGTCCGTCGCGTCACCTCTCAGCCGGATGTGCCGACAAAACGCTTCCCCTGGCTTATGCTATGGCTGGCTAGCCCCTTCGTGCCCGTTTTCCGTGAATTGCTGGAGATGCGCTATCTATGGCAGAGAGCCTTGCAAATGCGGAATGGCAAACTGATTGATTTCCTTGGAAAAGAACCGCATACGCCGATTGATGAGGCGATGCGTGAAACCCTGCGTAGCCTCGGTTGCCTTGAGACTGAGGCTGCTTCGGGCGCACACGCCTCCGGTCAGAAGCAGCTGATGAGCGGGTGAAAGCAAACAAGCCGGAGCGCGCCGCTGGCTGATCGTGCTGCTGGTTCTCACGGCACGGTTGCTTCGGAAATACTTCGTGAGAACCGGTTGGAGCTACAAGGGCAGGACCGAAATCCGCAAGCTGCCCGAGCTGCGACCAAAAAAAATGGGCCGCGAGATTGCTCTCGGGCCCAATAGGTATGAAGGTCAAAAAACCTCCAGAGGGGAACAGCTCATGCGGCGGCACTGGGAGGAGTAGGCCGCCAAAGGTGCATCAGCTGCAACCGATATGGTGTTTATTTGAGCAATGTGCAAGCCAGCGATGCGCATGTCAGCCATGCGAGTGCTGCATGGCTGATTTTTTGCGCAAAAAATAGGCGCCTTTCTGGTGTGCGGGATTGTTGGTCGACACCGCTGCTTGTCTGCTCGCAGCGACGTGCCGGCCGACGGATCAGTAGCTCCAGTTGCGCGCCTTGCTGATCAGGAAATCGCGGAAGGCTTTGAGTTTGGCCACGTTTTTCATTTCCTCGGCATAGCAGAAATAGCTGTCCAACGACGGGATGTCGGCCGGAAGGTTGAGCTGCACCAGCGCCAGCTCCCGGTTGATCATGTAATCGGGCAGCAATGAAATCCCGGCGCCATTGAGCGTGGCACGGCGGATTGCCGGCAAATTATTTATCTGCAATTGCGCCTGACGCCGGTTTTCAGCGGTCCGTCCGGCCGTTTCGAGCCAGTTCACTTCGTTCAGATAGGCCGGAGCCGGTTCGCCGAAAGTGATGATTCGGTGGTTGTCGAGATCCTCGATGGTCTTGGGTTCGCCGTGGCGCGCCAGATAGGACGGCGCGGCGTAGACATGCATGTGCACGGTGAACAGGCGGCGCTGGATCAGGTCGGGCTGATGCGGCTGGCGCAGCCGGATGGCGCAATCGGCCTGGCGCATGCTGACGTCGAGTTCCTCGTTGTCGAGCAACAGCTGCACCTGCACATCGGGGTAGAGCGCCTGGAACTCCTGCACCTTCTCGGTGAGCCAGCCCTGGCCGAAGCCGACCGTGGTGGTGACGCGCAATTTGCCCGATGGCCGTTCACGGGTTTCGGTCAGGCGGTTCCTGACCGATTCCAGCTTCATCAGCACCTCATGCGCCGTCTGGTAGAGGATCTCTCCCTGTTCGGAGAGGATCAGGCCGCGGGCGTGGCGGTGAAACAGCTTGGCGCCGATATCCATCTCCAGGGCGGAGACCTGCCGGGAGATGGCGGATTGCGACAGATGCAGCTTTTCAGCGGCATGGGTGAAAGAGCCAGCCTCCGCGGCAGCATGAAAAATCCTGAGTTTGTCCCAGTCAAGTGGCATCGCGCTGTCGTCCCCCTGGCCCGTTGATCGGGCCTTTAACCGGCGCTTGTGCGCCTATTCGGCGGCTTCCGCCTGCCTGGCATGACCTGCCAGGAAACGTTCGGCCTCCAATGCCGCCATGCACCCCATGCCGGCCGCAGTCACGGCCTGACGGTAAACATCGTCGGTGACGTCGCCGGCGGCAAACACCCCGGGGATATCAGTGGCAGTCGAATCCGGCGCTGTCCACAGGTAGCCGTTCGGCTTGTGCTTGAGCTTGTCCTTGAACAGGCTGACTGCCGGGGCGTGACCGATGGCGACAAAGACGCCGTCAATCGGCATTTCCGTGGTGACGCCGGTCTTGCGGTTCTTGAGCCGCACGCCGTTGACTGAAGCAGGCATCGGCGGCTGTGCCGGCGCGCCCAGATACTCGACCACTTCCGTGTCCCAGATCACGTCGATGTTGGATTTCTCAAACAGCCGCTGCTGCAGTATCTTCTCGGAACGGAATTCGTCGCGACGGTGAACAACCGTGACCTTGGCGGCGAGATTGGACAGATACAGCGCCTCCTCGACCGCGGAATTGCCGCCGCCGACAACGATGACGTTCTTGCCGCGATAGAAGAACCCGTCGCAGGTGGCGCATGCGGAGACGCCGAAGCCCATGAAGTCCTTCTCGCTCGGGATGCCGAGCCATTTGGCCTGCGCGCCGGTGGCGATCACCAGTGCGTCGCAGGTCCACACCGCGCCGGAATCGGTGGTCACGGTGAAGGGCCGCTTGCTCAGCTCGACTTCGGTCACCAGGTCGTTGACGATTTCGGCACCGACATGCTCGGCCTGCTTGAGCATCTGCTCCATCATCCAGGGACCCTGCACCGGATCGGCGTAGCCGGGGTAGTTCTCCACGTCGGTGGTGATCATCAACTGGCCGCCTTGTTCCATGCCGGCAATCAACACGGGCTTGAGCATGGCGCGCGACGCGTAGATCGCTGCGGTGTAGCCGGCAGGGCCGGAGCCGATGATGAGAACGGAGACGTGACGAGTGGACATGGGGGGATCCTGAAACAAATGTTGCGAGGCGCCAGTCTGGGCCATCCTCGGTGACGCATCAATGACGAATGCCGGCAATCGGGCAGTTCGTGTTCCAATGCAGGGCGATTTCCCCCATTTAGGTGTGAGCAAGCCATGGTTTCAAGCTTTTCTGCCGAGTTACGCACAGAACTTCGCGTCAACAAAGCCGCGGAGGCTTTACAGATGCTGCGCGCTGGCGCAATTAAGTTTCGCCGCTGAACCCCCTTGCTGCAGGGTGGCGGCGTTGACAACAGGAAAGACTCCATGGCGATCAAGGCCGACCTCGATGCGATTGACCTCAAGATTCTGCGCGAATTGCAGAATGACGGGCGGATGACCAATGTAGACCTGTCGGAGCGGGTCGGGATCTCCGCGCCGCCGTGCCTGCGGCGGGTGCGCAAGCTTGAACAGGCCGGGATCATCCGCGGCTACCGGGCGTTGCTGAATGCACCAAGTCTCGGCTTCGACCTTGTCGCGTTCTGCATGGTCGGGCTCAAGCACCAGTCGGATGCGAACCTGAAGGCCTTTGCCGCCAAGACCAAGGAATGGCCGATTGTCCGGGAAACCTGGATGGTGTCGGGCGAATCCGATTTCCTGTTGCATTGCGTGGCGCGCAATCTCAGCCACTTCCAGGATTTCGTCATCGAGGAGCTGACCGCGACCGACAATGTCGACACGGTCAGAACCATGCTGACGATCCGGCAGGTCAAGGATGAAGGCCTAGTGGCTCTTTAAGCCTGAGGCGAAGTGCCGTTTTTCAGGCCTGCTGCCCACAGTTCCTGGTAGACGGCGTCGATCCCGGCGGCCTCTGTTGCGACGCTGAAGTTCTCGACGGCGCGGGCACGGGCTGCATCGGCCATCGATTGATGGCGCGCCGGGTCGGAGAGAATGGCGGCAATCTGGCCTGAAGCGGCCTGCGGATCGCCACCTGGGACCACGACGCCTGCCACGCCGCCGCCTGAAAATTCCTCAAACCAGCCGGTGTCGCTGGCCACAAACGGCACGCCCGAGGCCATCGCTTCGAGCGGGGTGACGCCGTAACCCTCATAGCGCGGCAGCGCCACCAGCAGGCTCAGCCCGCGCACCAGGTCCGGCATGGTTGCCGGGTTGATCTCGCCGGGAAACAGGATCCGCTCGCTCAACCCGGCTGCTGCAACCTCGTCTTTGAGCCGCGCCAGGAAGTGACGGTGTTCGGGGGCGGCCTTGCCGAGCACCAGCGCGGTGTAACCGGGAAAGCCGGGCAGCGCGGCGATCATTGCCGCGACGAAGCGGTCGGTTCCCTTTTCCTCGCGGATGCGGCCGATCGTGGCGATGCCGGCGGTGCCCGGATAGCCGGTCTTTGCCCAGGCCTGCTCACGCGACGGCGCCGGTTGGAAACGTTCGGTGTCGACGCCATGCGGCACGACGGCACGGACGCCGGGGACATGAGTTGCTGCTTCGGGGGTGGTGGCGATCACCGCGTCCATGCGTGAAATCAGCCAACGCGGCACCAGGCTGTGGCGGCGCTGGGCGGCGGAGGTGAACACCAGCCGGATTGGCAGGCGCAGCACGTCGCGGGCGAAGATGCCGGCCCGCATTTCGGGATTGCGGCGCACATGCCAGATGTGAAACTTCTTGCCGGGCGGCGGCCGGCGCGACAGTGCCACCGCCTGCCAGAACGAGACAGCATCGGGGCAGCCGGGCAAAGGGCGGCCAACCAGCGTCACGTCATATTGCTTGAGCTGTTGGCGGGTGACCGCGGCAGCCGTTGCCGAAACGCCGGTGAAATTGCGGTGCATGTTGAGCACGAACAGCCCATCCCGCCCGCCTCGGTCGCTGGTTGGTCCGGGGCTGGTGGCGGGGTCAGGGCTCATGATGGGCTCTGGGTTTACGCAGAACGGGCGATCAGCGCCAGCTCACCGCGAGGATTTCATAGGCCTTGGAGCCGCCGGGGGCGACAACCTCGATGGAATCACCGACCGACTTGCCGATCAGCGCCCGCGAGATCGGCGAGGAAATCGAAATCTTGCCGGCCTTCACATCGGCTTCCTGGTCGCCGACGATCTGGTAGGTCCGTTCCTCATCGGTATCCTCGTCGACCAGCTTGACCGTTGCGCCGAACTTGACGGTGTCGCCGGACATCTTGGACACGTCGATGATCTCGGCGCGGCCGACATAATCTTCCAGCTCGCCGATGCGGCCTTCATTGTGGCTCTGGGCCTCTTTCGCGGCGTGATATTCGGCATTCTCCGAAAGGTCGCCATGGGCGCGCGCTTCCGAGATCGCTTCGATGATCCGCGGCCGTTCGGATTGCTGACGCCAGCGCAGTTCTTCCTGCAGCTTGGTGTAGCCTCCTTGCGTCATCGGAACCTTCTCAACCATCGGTGCTTTCCTTGTTCTTGCCGTTCCGACGCCATCCAAAATGGCGGCGGCACACAAAAATGAAACGCCTCCGAAGTGGACACTCCGGAGCCGTTCCAATGTTTCCTTTTTCAAAGCTTATCAAATTCGATTGAAAAATTCACCTGAAAAAATGGTGGCAACCCGGGTGCCGGTGCAACCCTGATCAACCGGGGTTTGGGCGAAGTTTATTTCGGTGTCATGATCGGGTTTATTGCTTGGCATTTTCAGGGAGCGGGCCATGACCGCTGCCGGGAAGGGGGCACCTTGATCCAGTGCCAGCAAAGAGCGGTCGGGCGCGGGGCTTAACAGAAATGTCCGGCTGTGCTGGGGCGGGCCATCACTGGTTTCAGCGGTTCCATGGCCGGTGCCGAGCGGACCGGAATAGGTCCGCGCGTGAGAAGCTCCAGGCCGCCGCGCTCGACCAGCATGGCGATCACCATTTTGATGTAGATGGTGGCATAGGACGCGCCGGGGCAGCGCCGCACGCCGCCACTGAAGGCAATGAACTCATAGGCATCAGGCGCCTGTATGTTGTCCCAGCGTTCGGGCCGGAAAACCTCGGGATCCGGATAGATGGCGGGATCCCGCTGGGTCTCGCGCGGGCATAGAAAAATCGCCGTATTGGCCGGCACCTCGACCGAACCGATGACCGTGTCGCGCACCGACTTGAGCGGAATGAAGGCGCCTGGCGGCAATAGGCGCAGCGACTCCAGCACGACGCCATTGAGGTATGGCAATTTGTTGAGCTCTTCGGTGCTTGTGTTTGCCGAGAAATCGGCAGCCTTGAGCTCGTCACGCAATTTTGCAGCCATCTCCGGATGGCGCGACAGCAAGACTGAGGTCCACAGAGCCCCGAGGGAAGGTGTGTCAACAGCAGCCCAGATCATGGTTCCGAGGCATGCGACCTTGAAATCAAAACTGAAAGCCTGACCGTCGGCGTCTGTCATGTTCCAGACCGAAGTTCGGAGGCTGGTGTTGGCGGGCTGGCCGTCCACTTCCTTGATCCAGCCGGATAGCGCCTCCTCAACGGCTTCGGCCTGCCTGAGCAGTTTGTGAAAGGGAAGCCCCGGAATGTCGTATTTCAGAATCCTGTTCAACTTGACGTAATTGGAAAGGTTCAGCCGGTCGACCAGGTGACCGATATGAAGCGCACGCTCGGCGTCAGGCTCGTCAAAGAGCTGGTTGAAGATGCATTGGATCGACAGGTCCCTGTGGAAGGAGACCAGATCGAATGTGTCTTCGGTGAATGCCTTGTCGATCACCGGTTTCATGATCGCGTGCATTTCGGTCGTCAGTTTCTTGATCTGGCCGCGATTGAGGGGCGCTTCGATCTGGCTTGCAATGCCCCTGTGCACCTTTCCTGACAGGCACATGTAGTTGTGTCGGAGTTTTTGCTGTGCCGTGCCTGCCTTGGCACTGATGGGCCAAAGCGCGGTCATCCGCAAATCGTCCCAATTCGCGTATACTTGGCGATTGTTCTCTGCGCCATAAAATATAAAAGCTGTGGGTGAGGTCTTTTTTCCTGAAAACGGAAGTGTAAGTGAAACTGCATTTCCATATTTTTGTAATATACGGGCAGAGGTATCCATAGGGTCTGTATAAAAACCAAAAAATGCTTTTATTGCAGCTATTCCGTGTAACTCTGAAGTCAGTTGCATTTTTTTCATGTCACGCGCACGCTGATATTTTGTATTGAAAAACAGTAAACGATGAAAAGAATAAATGCGCCAGAGGAATATCGGGAGCGTCCTGTGTTTTGCAGGGTTGAGGCCGGTCATTCCGGCGACGCAAGATCGATCGGCTTCTGAAAATCTCGTGTTGCCTCTTCGAGGCGCTGTTCGAAATGTCTTGAAAGCGGAACCTGCCTGCGCGCGGTTGATCCAAAACACCGGTGTTTGGCCGCAGGTTATTTCGGTGTCATGATCTGGTTCTATTGCTTGGCATTTTCAGGGAGCGCGTCATGGCCGCCGTAAAGGTCGCAACCTTCAATCTCTATCATTTCGCCGCGCCTGGCATCTTCTGGCATGAGCGCAAGCCGACGGCGACCTATTCGCCCGAGCAGTGGCAGGCCAAGAAGGACTGGATCGCCGCCATCGTCGCCGAGATGGATGCCGATGTGATCGGCTTTCAGGAGGTGGTGTCCTATGACGAGCTGGCCGCGCTGATGGCGGCGAGCGGCTATCCGCATTTCTTCTGCACCGGTCATCCGATCTTCGACGAGGACGACCCGGCGGTCTATGTCAACGCGGCGGTGGCGATTGCCTCGCGCCATCCGCTGGTCAGCGCCCACCCGCTTTCCGGCGTCGCCGGGCTGCCGGATGACACGGTGATCGACGCCGATTTCAATTTTTCCCGCACCCCGGTCGATGCGGTGATCGACCTGCCGGGCATCGGTGAAACCCGGTTCTTTGTCTGCCACTTCAAATCCCAGGGCGCCTTCGTCGATGATGATGACATTGATGCGCTGCCGGACTGGCGCGACAAGGTCCGCACCACCTACATGGAGCGCGCCATGTCAGGGGTGAACCAGGTCGCCAAGCGCGCCGCCGAGGCCGGCACCATTTACCGGATGAGCCGGCAGACCATCGACGCCGACCCGGAGGCGCCGGTGATCCTGCTCGGCGATCTCAACGAGGACCCGGCCTCGCACACGATCTCGATCCTGACCCAGGCCGACCGGGTCTGGTCGTGGGGCAGCGTGGCGCCTGACGCCATCCCCGAGGAGTTCGCCTATCTCAAGCATGTCTACAAGCTCTATGACGGCTTCAACCTGGTGCCGATGCAGGGGCTGATGCGGCCCAACACCTATGGCGGCATCCATACCGGCACGGTGCTCGACTACGTGGTGGTTTCCAACGGGCTCAATCCGAAGAACCCGCGGCGGCGCGGCGCAATCACAAAAGTCGAGGTGTTCGACGCGCATTTCGATGTCGGCCCGCCGAAGGAACTTGCGTCCGATCACGCTCCGGTGGTGGCGACGATAGAGACTCCGGGCGAAGGGTGAGGCGACTGGGTACATGATGTCAGATCAGGGGCCGGTTCACACCTGCCCAAACCAACGAGGAGTTCCCATGTCCCGACTATGTCTTTTGTTGATCTGTGTGTTGGCCCTTGCAGCACCCGCGACGGCCCTGCAAAGATTCGAGGAATTCAGGATCATGGGCAGCGAGATCCGTTCTGTCCGATTTGGACCGCAGCAGGTCGAAGATCCCGTGACGCTGATCATCGAGCTGGTCTCGGAGTCCTCCGAGCCGCTGGAAATCACGATCGAATCCGATGGCGGGTTGGACGAATGCAAGATGACCATCGACTATGCCATTGGCGACACGGCGAGCTATATCCAGATCACCAGCCATCTCACCGCTGACACGATGAATGGCATCATCGTCACCCAGTGCGCACGCATTTCCGTTCCGGGCAAATGATCCGCGCCGGCGATTGCCGTGTGCACGCAGTCTGAAGGATGGTCGGCGCTCAAGCCTCTCTTGCGTCGTAGGCGCGGCGGGCTTCGAGCACCCGGGCGTGATTGGTGATGGCCCACTGGCCGAGCGCCAGGACCGGTTCGAGCAACTCGAATCCGAGTTTCGTCAGCTCGTAGTCCACCCGTGGCGGCACCGTGGGGTAGACCGTGCGGGTGAGGTAGCCGTCGCGTTCCAGTCCGCGCAATGTGGTGGTGAGCATTTTCTGCGAAACTCCCTCGACCGCGCGCTTGATCTCGCTGAAACGCATCACCCCGCCGCCAAGCGTGCTGACCACCAGGACACTCCATTTGTCGCCGACCAGCGAAATCACGTCATTGGCCACCTGGCAGCGGCCGGTATCGTGCAGGTCAGTCAGTTTCATCGAGGTGCCTCAGGTTCAAAAAAGTGCCGTCTTGTGGCCGTTCAGCCGGTTTCATAAGTAGCGTCAGTCACTTTTTTATACAAGGAAACCACGATGACAAAAATCGCTGTTCTGGTCGGCTCGCTGCGCAAGGAATCGATCAACCGCAAGCTGGCCGGCGCTCTGGAAAAACTGGCGGCGGGGCGGATGCAGTTCGTCTATGCCGATCTTACGAACCTGCCGCACTACAATGAAGATTTGTGGGACAAGGTGCCGGATTCGGTTACGCAACTGAAAGCGACGCTTGAGGGCGCCGACGCGGTGCTGATTGTCACGCCGGAATACAGCCGTACCTATCCCGGCGTCATCAAGGATGCCATCGACTGGGCCACGCGCCCCTGGGGCAAGAATTCCTGGGCGGGCAAGCCGCTCGCGATCACCGGCACGTCGCCCGGCGCGATCGGCACGGCGATCGCCCAGCAACATCTGCGCACCACGATGGTCGCCGTGGGCACTGCAGTGATGGGCCAGCCGGAGCTTTACTACGCCTACAAGCCGGACCATTTCGGCCCCGATGGCGACGTCACGGACGAAGCCACCAAGGCCTACCTCGAAGGCTGGATCGACAGCTTTGCCAACTGGATTGCGAAAACCGGAGAGCGGGAACTGGCTCGGCTCAGCGCCTGACCAGCCGGGCTCTTTGCGGGCCCCGGGACTGACATCAAAAGGCCCGTCATATTGAACCAGATTCGGCATGACGGGATCATTGGTGCGGGGGGCGGTGAACGCCGAAGATTGCCCGATCGCCTACAAATCCGGTGCCTCCCGCGTTTTCACCACCTCGTATTTTTTGGGCAGGTTCGGCGGCCTGTAGTCCTTGCGTTTTTCCAGCCGCTTGATCACAGCCTCATGCAGTTTCGCGCCCTCGGGCACCTTGCGGTGATCCTGCATCGGAATGTAGAATTTGCCGAGTTGCAGCTGCTTGTAAAACGAGGTCTTGGGGATCTTGCGCGGCAGGAATTCGACGATCGACCAGGCCCAGTTCATCGAGTTGTTGATGTCGGCCTGGGGATCGGTGCCGCGATAGGTTTTCTTGTCCTTCTCAGCCTGATCGCTGACGCTGTCGGCTGCAGCCGGCGCCTTGAGCGGCTTGCCATGGGTGAGAAGCTGGAACACCTCCTCGTTGCCGGCCACACCTGCGGCCACGGCTTCGCGGTAGAGCCATTCCAGCGGGATTTTCGCCAGCCCGCTCTTGGTGTCGGGATAACCGCCGCCGACATCGCCGTGGCAACCGGTAAACCAGACCTCCTCGAAATCCTGCGGCGTCTTTTCGTAGGATCGCGTCTTGTGAGACCATTCCTCATAGAGCTGACCGGCATCCCACAGGGACGGCTGGAAATAGGTGCGCCGCTCGTCGATGGCGAGCGCCTGCCGGACCACTTTCACCCGGTCGTTCTTGTTGGTGTAGGCCTTCTGGGTCAGCGTCAGCCAGGGGAAGCCGGACCTGGCGTCAAACACCGAGGCCACCGTGTCCCAAAGCCCGAGGAACTCGATGCGGGCGCCGGTGCCGTCGAGCACCTTCTGGAAATGGCCGATTTCCGATGCGAAGCCTTCGCTGCCGGGTTGCCCGAGGCGGGAATAGGCGCGCCAGGCATAACGCACCAGCTGCAGCTGTTCGGGTCGCACCAGACCGATGACGCGGATGAAGCCGGCCAGCAGCCGGGCGGTGTAGGCGCCGCGGGAAAAGCCGAAGATATAGATCCTGTCGCCATAATCCCAGTTCTCGACCAGGAAGCGGTAGGCATCCATCACGTTGGGGCCGATGCCGGAGCCAGTGGCCAGACCGAGGATGATGTTGACCTTGGAGCGGATGCGCTGGGTCCAGCCAGTCAACCCGAAAGTGCCGACGCCGGGCTGATAAAACACAAGCTGTTTCTTGGATCTCTCCAGGCTGCCATAGAGCCTGAGCACATTGGTACGGTCGCCGGAAATCTGGTTCGACGTGCCGTCCAGCAGGATGACGATGTTCTTGGACATGGCCTGGTCCTCCCAAGCCGGGAATGATACGCGAGAAACGGGTTTTCAGCAATCAGAGGGGGAGTGGCCAATGGGTTCGGACAACACCGAGGCGATTTCACTTCCCGGAATCCTGCCGTCCGAGCACATACTGTTCCAGCTTGGCGAGTGTCTGCTGTCCACCTTGCACCGCGCCGAACTCGATGGTGGCATCTCGCGCCTGCTTCGTGGCAAAGACGAGAACCAGCGAAACGCGGGTCTTTCCAGCCATGTCCTCGAAGGTGATGAGCCCGCGGAAATGGGCCGGCTCGCCGATTTCGCCACCATGGTCATAGGCGATCCGTGACGGCGCAGTGATCTCGGTGTAGCGGATCCAGTTGGGCCATGCTTTTCCGTCGGGACCATGCATGGTGTAGTGCCAGAGGCCTCCGATAGAGAAATCCATCTCGTGGGTCTCGTTGACAAAACCGTCCGGTCCCCACCAGGCGTCAAGATGTTTCGGATTGGAAAAGGCTTCGAAGACCCGTTCGCGCGGTGCCGCGATGGTACGCTCGATGCGGATGATCCTGCTCGGGTCGAGGTCTGCGGACATGTCAGTTGCCTTCTTTGCCATGGTTCAGAAGCCGCTCGAGCCGGTCGAGGTTCTGTTCATTGGCGGCGTGCATGAATTTTTCCATCGCCTCGTTCTCCTCCGTGCGGTCAAACAGCATGCGCCAGCTGAGGCGCGCACCTTGATCATCGTCGGCGAAGCACATCTCCAGGGTGAAGACATGCACCGGTTCGTGGTGCGTCATCCTGATGGCTTGGCCGGCGACGACATCCTCGAATGTCCAGTGATTGTGATACTCAGTGCCGTTGTCAGCGATCATGGTGATCAGCCAGTCGCCGCCAGACTTCAGGTCGAAGGCCGTAATGCGGTTGGTGAACCCCTCCGGGCCCCACCATTGCGCCAGTTTTTCGGGATCCGCGAAGGCATCGAACAGCGTTGCCCGGTCAACCGGGAACAGTCGCTCATTGAGGATTTCGATCTTGCCGGTCATGCCTTGCTCCCGTCCTCGTTGCTGTTATCCGCCTGCAGGGTAGTCAGATAGGATTCCAGCCGGTCGAGGCGGTGATCCCAAAGTTTTCTGTAGTCCGTGAGCCAGCCGTCGACATCCTGCAACGCTGCAGTTTCCAGCCGGCAGGGGCGCCATTGGGCGGTTTTGCCGCGCGAGATCAGCCGGGCCCGTTCCAGTATTTTCAGATGTTTGGACACCCCCGGCAGGCTCATGTCGAAGGGTTCGGCAAGTTCATTGACGGTTGCCTCGCCTTCGGCAAGCCGCGCCAGGATCGCGCGTCGCGTCGGATCGGCGAGAGCGAAGAGCGTGTTGGAGAGAGGATCCAGCGCCATGATAAGCCCATCGGTTAAATAACTGATAGGTTAAATACAACCAGAAACAAAACCGGTCAAGCCATCGCCTGACCGGCTGTAACAATTACCCGCTTCAAGCCGCCTCAGAAATAGCTCTGCAGCGGGTGGACTTCGAGGTTTCCGGCCTTCAGTGCGGCAATCGCCTGGGCGGCCGAGAGGCTGCCTGACATGGTGGTGAAGTAGGGCACCTTCTGCATAAGTGCTGCGCGGCGCAGGGATTTCGAATCCGAGATGGTCTTGGCGCCTTCGGTGGTGTTGATCACCAGTTGCACCTGACGGTTGCGGATGGCGTCCTCGATGTGCGGACGACCTTCAAGCACCTTGTTGACCTGCTCGACCTCAAAACCCTGGCCCCTGAGATAGTCGGCGGTGCCGGATGTCGCCATCACCTTGAAGCCGTTGTCGGCGAGAATGCGGATCGCCTCAATCACGCGCGGCTTGTCCTCGTCGCGGACCGAGACGAACACACGGCCCGAGCGCGGCAGGTCGACGCCGGCGCCGAGCTGAGCCTTGGCGAATGCCAGCGCATAGTCACGGTCAAGACCCATGACCTCGCCGGTCGAGCGCATTTCCGGGCCCAGCAGCGTGTCGACACCGGGGAACTTGGCGAACGGGAACACCGCTTCCTTGACCGCGATGTGGGTGAGCTTGCGGTGATCGGGCACATCGCCATAGGCGCCAAAGGCATCGGCGAGCTTTTCGCCGGCCATCACCCGTGTTGCCACCTTGGCGATCGGCGAACCGACGGTCTTGGCGACGAACGGCACCGTGCGCGAGGCGCGCGGGTTGACCTCGAGCACGTAGATGACGTCGTCCTTGATGGCGTATTGCACGTTCATCAGGCCGCCGACATTGAGCGCCTTGGCCAATGCCACGGTCTGTTCCTCGAGCCGGTCAACCATTTCCGGCGACAGGGTGTGGACCGGCAGCGAGCAGGCGGAATCGCCGGAGTGAATGCCGGCTTCCTCGATGTGCTCCATGATGCCGGTGACATTGACGTCGGTGCCGTCGCAGATGCAATCGACATCCACCTCGATGGCGTTGGTCAGATAGGTGTCGAACAGCAGCGGGTTGGTGCCCAGCAGCGTGTTGATCTGCCCGGTCTTGTCGTTGGGGTAGCGGGCCTTGATGTCCTCGGGCACCAGCTCGGGCACGGTGCCGAGCAGGTAATTGGACAGGTTCGCCTCGTCGCGAATGATCTGCATGGCGCGGCCGCCCAATACATAGGACGGACGGACGACCAGCGGGAAGCCGATGTCGGTGGCCACCAGCCGCGCCTGCTCGACCGAATAGGCGATGCCGTTGTTGGGCTGGATCAGGTCGAGCTTGTGCAGGAGCTTCTGGAAGCGGTCGCGGTCCTCAGCCAGATCGATCATGTCGGGTGCGGTGCCCAGAATCGGGATGCCGGCTTTTTCCAGGGCTTCGGCCAGCTTCAGCGGGGTCTGGCCGCCAAGCTGTACGATGACGCCCTTGAGTGTGCCCGCTTCCTGTTCCTTGGTCAGGATTTCGAGCACGTCCTCGTCGGTCAGCGGATCGAAATAGAGCCGGTCGGAGGTGTCGTAGTCGGTGGACACGGTTTCCGGGTTGCAGTTGATCATGAT
>Ga0189291_100357_pt1 | contig 19182 bp, 20 predicted proteins | sample UW1redminimetaG_FD_130331 | JGI IMG/M metagenome (GOLD analysis project Ga0189291, IMG submission 130331) | Marine microbial communities from the Costa Rica Dome - UW179B-red mini metaG | ecosystem: Environmental > Aquatic > Marine > Oceanic > Photic zone | place: Costa Rica: the Eastern Pacific... | reverse complement strand
TATCTCGGCCAGACCGTGTGGACCAAGGATGAAGACGGCGAAATCACCGCCTATCCCGACACCTGCGTCGGCACCGACAGCCACACCACCATGATCAACGGTCTTGGCGTGCTCGGCTGGGGCGTTGGCGGCATCGAAGCCGAAGCAGCCATGCTCGGCCAGCCGATCTCCATGCTGCTGCCGGAAGTCATCGGCTTCCGCCTCACCGGCGCACTCAAGGAAGGCGTCACCGCCACCGACCTGGTGCTGACCGTCGTGCAGATGCTGCGCAAGAAGGGCGTTGTCTCCAAGTTCGTCGAATTCTTTGGCCCTGGCCTCGATTCGATGTCGCTGGCCGACCGCGCCACCATCGGCAACATGGGTCCTGAATACGGCGCAACCTGCGGCTTCTTCCCGGTTGACGGCGAGACCATCAACTACCTGACCATGTCGGGCCGTGAAGAAAACCGCATCAAGCTGGTCGAAGCCTATTCCAAGGCGCAGGGCATGTGGCGCGATACCGGTGCTGCCGATCCGGTGTTCACCGACACGCTCGATCTCGATCTCGGCTCCGTCGTCCCCTCGATGGCCGGCCCGAAGCGTCCGGAAGGCCGCATTCCGCTGGAAGGCATCGCGCCGGGCTTCGCCAAGTCGCTGGCCGACGAGTACAAGAAGCCCGGTCAGCTTGAAAACCGCTACCAGGTTGAAGGCGAGGATTACGATCTCGGCCACGGCGATGTGGCGATTGCCGCCATCACGTCGTGCACCAACACCTCGAACCCGAGCGTGCTCATCGGTGCCGGCCTGCTGGCCCGCAACGCCGTCGCCAAGGGCCTGAAGACCAAGCCCTGGGTCAAGACCTCGCTGGCTCCCGGCAGCCAGGTCGTCGGCGAATATCTTGCCAAGTCCGGCCTGCAGGCCGATCTCGACGCACTCGGCTTCAACCTCGTCGGCTTTGGCTGCACCACCTGCATCGGCAACTCCGGCCCGCTGCCAGGCCCGGTTTCCAAGACCATCAACGACAAGGGTCTGATTGCTGCCGGCGTGCTCTCGGGCAACCGCAACTTCGAAGGCCGCATCTCGCCTGACGTGCAGGCCAACTACCTGGCCTCGCCGCCGCTGGTTGTCGCCTACGCCCTGGCAGGATCGGTGCAGAAGGACCTGACCACCGAGCCGATCGGCGACGACAAGGACGGCAACCCGGTCTACCTCAAGGACATCTGGCCCTCCTCCAAGGAGATCCAGGAGTTCATCATGAAGTATGTCACCCGCGAACTCTACGCATCCAAATATGCCGACGTGTTCAAGGGCGACGAGAACTGGCAGGCCGTGGAAGCACCGGAAAGCCAGACCTACGGCTGGGATGACAATTCCACCTATGTCCAGAACCCGCCCTACTTTGCCGGAATGGGCAAGACCGGCGCCGGCATCTCCGACATCAAGGGCGCCCGCGTGCTTGGTCTGTTCGGTGACAAGATCACCACCGACCACATCTCGCCGGTCGGTTCGATCAAGGCCCAGTCGCCGGCAGGCAGCTACCTGATGGATCATGGCGTTGGCGTTGCCGACTTCAACCAGTACGGCACACGCCGCGGCAACCACGAAGTCATGATGCGCGGCACCTTCGCCAACATCCGGCTGCGCAACCACATGCTCGGACCGAACGGACGTGAAGGCGGTTACACCTTCCACTACCCGAGCCGCGAGGAAGTCTCGATCTTCGATGCAGCGATGCAGTACAAGGCCGAAGGCGTGCCGCTGGTGATCTTCGCCGGCGTCGAATACGGCAACGGCTCGTCGCGTGACTGGGCTGCAAAGGGCACCAACCTGCTCGGCGTCCGCGCTGTCATCGCCCAGTCCTACGAGCGTATCCACCGCTCCAACCTGGTCGGCATGGGCGTCATCCCGTTTGTCTTCGAGGAAGGCACCAGCTGGGAAAGCCTTGGCCTGAAGGGTGACGAGACCGTCACCATCGACGGCCTGGCCAACGTCCAGCCGCGCGAGAAGAAGGTCGCTCACGTCACCTTCGCCGATGGTTCGGTGAAGGAAGTACCGATTCTCTGCCGCGTCGATACGCTCGATGAGCTGGATTACCTCAAGAACGGCGGCATTCTGCAGACCGTTCTGCGCGATCTGGCCGCCTGATTGGCCACGCATTGAACAACCAGCGCCGGGGCATTGCCCCGGCGTTTTTTTTGATCGGACCTCTCACCGCAACGTGATTTGGACGTGTACGGGACTCCAAGGTACAAATCCGTATAGGCTTCTGAAACTCCACCCTCACTGAAACGGATGACATGCGATGACCGCCCGCCCCTGTTTCCTCGCTCTAGCTCTTCCGGTTCTGACGGTGGCAGCCTGGATTGCGGGCCCGGGCCTGAGCCAGGCAGGTGATCTGGAAGGCGTCGTCGAACTGTTTACCAGCCAGGGCTGCTCCTCCTGCCCGCCGGCGGATGCGGAACTGGCCCGGCTGGTGAAAGAGGGAGATGTGCTGGCGCTCAGCTTTCACGTTGACTACTGGAACTACCGTGGTTGGGCCGACACGCTGTCGAGCGCAGCGAGCACCGAGCGCCAATATGGCTATGCCCGGACGCTGCGGCGCAAGAATGTCTACACGCCCCAAGCCGTCATCAACGGACAGGACCACGTCAACGGTGCGGATGGCGCGGCGATTGCCAAGGTTCTGGACAAGCTGTCGGCCATCGGCGCCGGCCTGACGGTTGACGTCTCTGCCCACATGGATTCAGAAGCGCTGAGCATTTCCGTCGGCCCCGGCAACGGCAAGGCAGACATCGTCGCCGTCTATTTCGACGAAATGAACACGGTGGAAATCAAGCGTGGCGAAAACGCCGGGCGCACCGTTACCTACCATCACAGCGTGCGCGACATGGAGACCGTCGGCATGTGGAATGGCGAGGCCGTCAATCTCAAACTGCCTCCCACGATCTTCTCCGCCCACCCCGGGCGCGGCTGCGCCATTTTGCTGCAAGTAGTCGGCAAGGACGGATCGCCCGGACGGATTCTCGGCGCAGCCATGATTGAAACCGACCATTCCATATAAAAAAAGGACCGGCCTGAAGCCGGTCCAGTACAGGGCATTTTGGGGGTTGCCCCGCGTGCAGGGGCCGGGGAAGGCCTGCAACGTTTTCAACACCAGACACCCAGGGCCGCGTGCAGTCACGTGCAACACAAACCCTGAATGCTTGCGGACGATCCGTCCCGGGGACTCCGAGGGGGCTTGGGGGGCTGTAAAATCGAAGTCCCCGGTTCGAACCGTCTGAGGCAACGTCGAAACAATCGAGGGTAAATCGGGCGAGGCTTTGGCTGAAATGCGGCTCAAATGCGCCCGGATCCGGTTTTTGCCCGCCGGCGGGTAAACAAGCGCGACCGGCTGAAGCCTTTCGTGATGCTGCGTTGCGGCATCGCGGAGCACCCATATTAGCGATCAAAAATATTGCCTCTGTGCTTGAATTTGAGAATCCCTCTGGCAAAGTGGCGCGATGAACATTGATTTGCAAACCAGATAATGGCTGACGGAACGGATCACGCATCGTCCGGCGGCCAGAGCGGTCAGGCAGCAACCGTCGACCTGACTGAGCACCGCCGCCGCAACACGCCCGAACCGGTCACCTTCAGGCGCCGTGAACTGGACCGCATCCTGCAGGTTTACAGCAGGATGGTCGCCGAAGGCCACTGGCGCGACTACGCCATCGATCACCTGCGCGACCGGGCGGTGTTTTCCGCTTTCCGCCGAACCAGCGAAGTGCCGCTCTACCGGATCGAGAAAGACCCCTCGCGAGCCCGCAAGCAGGGTGCTTTCGCCATCATTTCTGCGGCCGGGCTGGTGCTCAAACGCGGCCACGAACTCGAGATCGTGCTGAAATATTTCGACAAGTCGCCGCGACTGGTCCGCTAAGGCGCCTTAACCGGGAAACATGGTACCCGGATACGTGTTCGGATCCGGGTCGGTGGCCTTGCCCTGGCCGAGCGCCCTTTGCATGAACACCGTATCGAGCCAGCGCCCGTGCTTGTGGCCGGAGCCGGCAATCATCCCCGAGCTGACAAAGCCGGCTTTCTGGTGCACCGCGATCGAAGCCGGATGGCCGCCGCCGATCACCGCCACCATCTGCCGGAAACCGAGTGTCTCGCACTGCCCGATCAAGGCCTCGAGCAGTGCCCGACCGACGCCCTGACCCCGGGCTTCGGGCGCCAGGTAGATCGAATCCTCCACCAGCCAGCGGTAAGCCGGCCGTGTCCGGAACGCCGAGGCATAGGCGTAGCCGAGCACCGTGCCGTCATCCGCTTCGGCAATCAGATAGGGATAGCCGCTGTCCTTGATGGCTGCCATGCGCCGCCCCATCTCGGCCTCGTCAGGGGCAACCAGCTCGTAACTGGCCACGCCGTTCAAAACGCTGTCTGTATAAATGCGCGTGATTTCAGGGAGATCGGCGGATGTTGCGTCGCGGATGATCATGGCAAGGTGTCCAGTGGGTCAGAGATTCCATTTATCCCCGGACGGCATCGCGGCCAACAAAAAAGGCGGCCCGAAGACCGCCTTTTTCCCAATCAGTTGCCGTGCCTGTTACTCGCGGTTGCCGAGGAACTGCAGCAGGAACATGAACAGGTTGATGAAGTCGAGATACAGACGCAGCGCGCCCATGATCGCCTTGCGGCCGGCGGTGGCGTCGCCATCACCCTCGTAATACATCTCCTTGATCTGCTGCGTGTCGTAGGCCGTCAGGCCGGCGAAGATCAGCACGCCGATCGCCGAGATGGCGAACTGCAGCGCGCTCGACTGCAGGAAGATGTTGACCACCATCGCGATGATCAGGCCGAACAGGCCCATGGTCAGGAACGAGCCCATTGCCGACAGGTTCTTCTTGGTCGTGTAGCCGTAGAGCGACAGTGCGCCGAACGAGGCGGCGGTGACGAAGAAGGTCTGCGTGATCGATGCGCCGGTGAAGACGATGAAGATCGACGACAGCGACAGACCCATCAGTGCCGCGAAGGCCCAGAAGGTTGTCTGTGCGGCGGAGACACTCATCTTCTCGATGCGGGCGCTCAGGAAGAACACCATTCCGAGCGGTGCCAGCATGATCACCCACTTCAGCGGGCTCGCATAGAGCAGTTGCGCGAAGGCCGGGTTGGTCGATGCCAGCATGTAGGTGCCGTAGGCAGCTACGCCGGTGATCCCGAGGCCCATTGCCATAAGGTTGTAAACGCGCAGCATGTAGGCGCGAAGGCCTTCATCGATGGCAGCACCTGCGTGGGCGCCATCTACTGCGCGGACATTCGAATTGCGAAAGTCAGCCATTGTTTCCTCTTGTTCAAGCCCCGGTGTTGATTACGGTGTCGGGTCAAGACCCAGGCGCCGCTGCGGGGCTCCAGCATGCCTGCCCATAATATGAGGACGATAAGCTTCGACGGCAAGGCCCCATCTGGTCGAAGATGGTCGGAAACCTATGCAATTGCTTAACAAAGGCGTCGAATTGCCTTCAAAGCTCACGCAAAACCGGCGCTGCCTTCTGGCCAAGCACCCGCCAGGTGCCCAGCAAACCGATGCCAACCGTCATCACCAGCGCGCCCAGAAGCGTCAGCAGCGCGATGTCGGGCATGAATTCCGATGGCAGCGTCATGATCCGGCTGACCACGAACCAGGACGCCACGCCGCCAAACCCGAGCGCAAAGACAGCCGTCGCCAGGCCCAGAAGGCCATATTCGTAGACATAGGCGCGGATCAGCGTCGCCCGCGTCGCGCCCAGCGTCTTGAGCACCACCGCGTCGTGAATGCGGGAGCGATTGCCGGCAGCCAGCGCACCGGCCAGCACCAGCACCGAGGCAACCAGCGCCACCAGTGCCGCGGCACGGATCGCCATGCCGATCTGGCCGACCAGCCGGTTGGCAAGCTCGAGCGCATCCTTGACCCGTACGCTGGTGATCGTCGGATAGGCCTGGGTGACGGCGCGCAGCACCTCACCTTCCAGCGCCGCATCGGCGTTCGGATCCGACAGTGTCGCCATCCACGAATGCGGCGCACCGGCGAATGTGTTGGGCGAGAACACCATGACGAAATTGATCGACAGCGATTCCCATTCGACGTCGCGCAGATTGGCAATCCGCGCGGTAATCGAGCGTCCAAGCACCGAGACGGTGATGTTGTCGCCGACGCCAAGCCCGATCTCGCGGGCTTCCTGGGCCGAGAACGACACCAGCGGCTCGCCCTGGTAGTCCGCCGGCCACCACTTGCCTTCCGCCAGCCGCGAATTTTCCGGCAGGTTCTTGGCGTAGGTCACGCCGCGATCGCCCCTGAGCACCCAGCGCGCCTCCGAGGGCACATTGTCGGCGTTGACTTCCTCGCCCTTGAGCTCGGTGATCCGTCCGCGCAGCATCGGCACCTTGATGATCTTGCCGCCCGGCGTCAGCTCCGAGACCACCTTGTCAAATCCGTCGATCTCGTTTGCCTGGATGTCGACAAAGAAGAAGTTCGGCGCCCGGTCAGGCAGATTGCCCGACAGTTCACGCCTGAGATTGGTATCTATCAGCGCCAGCGTCACCAAAAGCGCCAGCCCCAGCCCGAGCGACAACACCACCGATGGCGTCAGCGCGCCGGGCCGGTGGATATTGCCGATGGCGAGCCTGAGCGGCGTCGACCGGACGGAGGGCCATTTCTTCGCAATCAGCTGCACCGCGTGCCCGACCAGCCTGAGCACCGCAAAGGCCACAATGACGGCGACGACAAAGACCACGGCAATGCGGCGGTCATCGGCAAACCAGATTGCAGCGCTGCAAAGTGCTGCAAGCGTCACACCCGCAATCAGCAGATAGGGCCAGCGCGGCAGCCGGCTTGCCTCGAATCCCTGCTGCCGGAACAGCGCCGTTGCCGGCACCTCGCCGGCACGCCCCAGCGGCAGCACCGCAAAGGCAAACGCCGTCATCAGCCCGAAGCCTGCGGCAATACCCAGCGAGGCCGGATAGAACGAGGCGTTGACGGCGATCGGAATGATGCCGGTCAGCGCACCGGCGGCCAGGAAAGGCGTCGCCGCGCCGAGCGCAAGCCCTAAAAACACCCCGAACGAAGCAATCAGCATCACCTGGATCAGATAGATCGCCACCACCAGTTTCGCCGGCGCACCGACGCATTTGAGCGTCGCGATCACGCCGCGCTTGCCATCAAGCCAGGCCCGCACCGAATTGGCGATGCCGACACCGCCGACAATCAGCGCCGTCAGCCCCACCAGGGTGAGAAACTGCGAGAACCGTTCGATATTCCGCGTCAGCGCCGGCGCTGCGTTCTGGCTGGTGCGGATCGACCAGCCGGCATCGGGAAAGCGGTTTGTCGCCTCCTCGCTGAGTGCTGACAGGTCGCGCGCACCGGTTCCATCATCAAGCCGCACCCGGTAGCTGAACTCGACCAGGCTGCCCGGCCGGATCAGCCCGGCATGATCGAGCGCTGCGCGCGACATCATCAGCCGTGGCGCGAAACCGAACCCCTCCGACAGTGAATCCGGTTCAGCGGCGATCACCCCGCGAATTTCAAGATTTGCCTGTCCGACCAGCACGCTGTCGCCAACCTTCAGGCCGAGCCGGTCGAGCAGGATCTGCGCCACGGCTGCCCCATAGACGCCGTTTTGGTCCGAGAAGGCCTCGTCGATCGGCATCGCCGGAACAGTCTCGAAGCCGCCATAGAGCGGATAGAGATCATCGACCGCCCTGAGTTCGACCAGCGACTGGTCGGACCCGTCCGGCTTTCGCGCCATGGTGCGCATGTTGGCGCCCGCCGACACCGTCCCGAGCCCCTCGACATAGGCGCGTTCGGCCTCGCCGATATCGCGATTGTCGCTTTCGAAGCGGATATCGCCGCCCAGGATGGTCTGGCCTTCCGAAGCAATCGATTCGGTCATCATCTGCGAGACGGAATTGACCCCGGAAATAGCCCCGGTGCCGAGCGCAACACAGGCCAGAAAGATGTAGAACCCGGAAAGGCCGCCGCGCAGTTCACGCATCGCAAGCCGTGCCGCCAGGCCCAGACGCAAGCCATTTGCGCCGTTGTTGTCCAAAGCCGACGCCATCAGGCGAGCGCCTTGCCGGCAGCCGCAACCTGTTCTTCGCCATCGGTGACAATCCGGCCCGAGCGCACCGCGATCTGCCGGTTGCAGCGCTCGGCAAGGGTCACGTCATGGGTCACCAGCAGCAAGGTGGTGCCGCGTTCGGCCTGTTTGGCAAACAACAGATCGGCGATCTGCCGGCCGGTTTCACCATCGAGATTGCCGGTCGGTTCGTCCGCCACGATCAGCACCGGATCGGGCGCCAGCGCCCTGGCAATCGCCACCCGCTGCTGCTCGCCACCCGACAATTGCCCCGGATAATGGGTCAGCCGGTCACCCAGACCAACGGCGATCAGTTCCTCGCGTGCCCGCTTGAAGGCATTCGCCTTGCCGGCAAGCTCCAGCGGCACGGCGACATTTTCCAGCGCCGTCATGTTGGGAATGAGATGGAAGGACTGGAACACGATGCCGATCGACCGGCCACGCACGGCGGCGACCGCATCCTCGCTGAGGTCATGCAGCGCCTGCTCGGCGACATGAACCTCACCCGAATCCAGCCGCTCGAGCCCGGCCACCACCATTAAAAGGGTCGACTTGCCCGATCCCGATGGCCCGACGATGCCGACCGATTCTCCTCCGGCGATGTCGATATCGATGCCCTTGAGCACATGAACCGACGAAGCCCCGTTGCCGAGCGTCAGATCGGCCTGTCGCAATGTGACAATGGGTTTGGCAATGGATTGAGACACGGGCTGAACATCCTATATGGGAAATAAGTGGTCGGGCGCGAAACCGGCTGATGTCGAGCACTTAGGAGCCGCCCCATGTGTTTTAAAGGTTTACCCCATGCGTTTTAAGGCTTTGATTCCTGCGTTGCTGCTGGCGTTCGCCGCCACAGGCCTGCCGATAAAGGCCTTTGCCGAGGCTCAGATCAAGCTGGTCGGTTTCGGTGACAGCCTGATGGCGGCTTACAATCTTCAGGGAAATGAAGGATTTCCGGCGCGGCTTGAAGCCGCCTTGCGTGAACGCGGCCATGATGTCGAGATAGCCGACGCCGGGGTTTCAGGCGATACCACATCGGGCGGCCTGGCCCGGCTCGACTGGTCGATTCCCGATGGCGTTGACGGCGTCATCCTCGAACTCGGCGCCAATGACGCCCTGCGCGGGCTGCCACCGGAGACGACCCGCGAAAACCTGGAAGCCATGATCACCCGGCTCAACGAGCGCGGCATCGATGTCCTGCTTGCAGGAATGCTTGCGCCACCCAATATGGGGTCTGACTATGAGGCCGCCTTCAACGCGATCTATCCGGAGCTCGCTGCGAAATACGATCTGACGCTGTATCCGTTCTTTCTGAACGGAGCGACCGGCAACCCGGCTTTGCTGTTGTCCGACGGCATGCATCCCAATGCCAACGGAATCAACACGATGGTAGAAAATTTCACCCCTGTGGCTGACCAGTTCATCGCACAGATCAAAGCCAAGAAAGACATGTAACGACTGCAGTCCAAAATCTAGGCGCTTGCCCTGCAGCCTGTGCCGTGATTCGTTTGAGACATACGGTGATTCGGGGGACCAGCAATGCCCAGGCTTTTTACCGCACTCGAAATTCCGCGGGAGGCGGCTTTGTCCCTCTCCCTCTTGCGTGGCGGACTACCAGGCGCACGCTGGCTGGATGTCGAGAATTATCACATCACTCTCAGATTTATCGGTGATATCGACGCGCCCACCGCCGATGAGCTGATCAGCGCGTTCGACCGCATCGACCGGTCGTCCTTCTCGCTGACCCTGTCCGGTCTGGGGTCGTTCGGCTCGAAGAAGCCGCATTCGATCTGGGCCGGCGTCTCGCCTTCGACCGAGCTCAAGGCGCTGCAGGCAGAGATCGAGCGGATCTGCCAGCGGCACGGTCTGCCGCCTGATCCGCGCCGGTTTTCGCCGCATGTGACGCTGGCGCGGCTGCGCAATGCGCGGCTTGGCGATGTCGTCAAATATCTCGGCGCACATGGCGATTTCCGCACGCTGCCCTTCGATGTCGGCCGCTTCGTGGTGATGTCCTCGCGCGATTCGGTCGGTGGCGGGCCCTACCTGGTCGAGGAGGCCTATCCGCTGGGCTGGCGCAATTCCCTGCCGAGCCTTGATACCAGCTCTTCGCAGCCATGGCGCAGCAACTGATACACGTCCTCGAACCCGCTGGCCCCGCCATGATAGGGGTCAGGCACATCGGCACGGCTGCCAAGCGTGTCATCAAGAAACAGGAAGATCCTGTCATGGCGTGAGGACGGTGCCCGCGCCCGCATTGTCGCTTCGTTGGAGCGGTCCATCGCGAAGATCAGGTCGAAGCGCTCGAAATCCTCCGCTGTCACCTGCCGCGCCCGCTGCGCCGAAATGTCGATACCGTGCCGCAAGGCCGTTTCGACCGAACGGATGTCCGGTGCATCGCCCTGGTGCCAGTTGCCGGTCCCCGCCGAATCGACGGTGACAAGTTCCGTCAACCGGGCTTCAGCAAGGCCCTGCCGGAAAATGCCTTCAGCCAGCGGCGACCGGCAGATATTGCCCATGCAGACGAACAGCACCGAAGTTGCCGCCTTTTCTCCGCCGCTCGATACGCTAGAATTCATCGTGAAGCCGCCCATTCTGTCAGAAACTCAACCCCGGAGCACGTCATGCCGCGCCAGAAACTCGATAGCACAGCCATTTCCGAAAAGCTTGCCGCGGTTTCCTCCTGGGAGATCGACGCCGGTGAAACCGCGCTCAGCCGCAGCTTCAAATTTGCCGATTTCAGCGAAGCCTTCGGGTTCATGACCCGCGCCGCGCTTGTCGCCGAGAAACTTGACCATCACCCGGAATGGAAAAACGTCTACCGCACGGTGGATGTACGATTGACCACCCATGACGCCGGCGGCCTGACCGGGCTGGATTTCGACCTGGCGGTCGCCATGGACCGGATCGCCGGCAGGTAATCGCGGCGCCAAATGTTGAAGCGAACCGCCCGAACAACCATATAAAGGTGCATGACAACCGGAGGGTACAGCATGAGCACTCTCGAAGGCGAAATCCTCGAGCCGGATCACAAAGCCGGCGAACAGACCAGGGGCGCGGACGAAAAATCCGTTCAGGCCGGGTTCTGGCGCACGTTCCGCAAGGCTGCCGGTCAGATCCCCTTCGCCGAGGATCTGGTGGCCGCCTATTACTGTGCCCTCGACCCGAAGACGCCGGGCAAGGCCAAGGCGGTGCTGTTGGGCGCACTTGCCTATTTCATCATGCCGTTCGACGCCATTCCCGATATTCTCGCCTTTGTCGGGTTTTCCGACGATATCGCGGTTCTCACCCTCGCCATCGCCACCGTCCGCTCGAACATGACCGAAGCGCACCGGATCGCCGCGCGCAAATCATTGGCCGATTTTACCGCCGACAAGGATCCCGATTCCGCGAAGGCCTGAAAATCCGTGATTTGCAAGCCGGCTCGTGGCCGGCTCAATGCAGGGTCGTATCGCCTCCATCGCCTTCCAGACTGCGCCGCAACCGCGAAAATGCCAGCCGGATGCGGGACTTGACCGTCCCCAACGGCAAACCGGTGTCGTCGGCGATCTCACTGTGCGACCGTCCCAGGTAAAACGCCTGCCGGACCAGAAGCGCCTGCTCTTCCGGCAGGTCGAGCATTGCCTTGCGAACCCTCTCGTCGCGCTCCTCGGCCTCGACTATTTCGTCGGCCGCCTCCGGGTGCGCTGGCTGCAATGCGGGATCGGTGGGATCGAGCAAGCCGGACTTGTCGCGCCGAAGCGCATCGATGCGCCGGTTGCGCGCAACCCTGAACAGCCAGGTCGCCAACGAAGATTTGGCAGGGTCGAACAACGCCGCCTTGTGCCACAGCACGATCATCACTTCCTGGGTCAGTTCCTCGGCCTGTCCCGGCTCCATGCCAAGCTGACGCAAATAGGATTTGATCCGCGGCGCGAAGTAGTCGAACAGGTCCGCGAAAGCCTTCTTGTCCCGGCTGACGGCAACCGCCTCGGCCAGACGGGCAAACCGCTCTTTCATCTCATTCGACATTAATCGCGCGGAACCCCGTATGCTCAATGCGATAAAACATCGCTTTGTCGCTAATATATCAACACGTACAACGGATTTTACCAAGGTCAAACTCTTGCCGGATTCAAGTTGTTACAAACGGTGAGCAAGGGACGACCCAGATCGGCTCGGTGACAAGATTACCGCCTCGTTGCGGGATTCATTGACGGTTTGGTAACCAGGATTAAGTCAAAATGAACCAATCACCTCGCAACAAGCGGGAACTGTCACGGCCCGTAGTGCATGACACAGGACCACGAACCGGTAGGAAAGCCATGTTTGGGAAGACAATCGCAACCGCAGTGACGGCGCTTTTTGCATTGACCGCCGCCGCGGCGGCGCAATCGCCCACCAGGATCCAGCAGTTTGATGCCTGGGGGGCTTATTCGTACGATACGGCAGGTGGCAAGGTCTGCTACGTGCTCTCGGTGCCGACCAGTTCCGCGCCGACCAATGTCGACCATGGCGACATCTTCTTTCTCATCTCCCAGCGCCCGGGCCAGAATGTCAGCTACGAGCCGCAGGCGATGATGGGCTATCCGCTGCAGGAATCCTCCAAGATCCAGGTCAATATTGACGGCCGCGATTTCTCCCTGTTCACGCGCGGCAATTCGGCCTGGGTGGAAAACGCAGCCCAGGAACCGCAGCTGGTTTCGGCGATGAAGGCCGGAACGTCGATGACGGTCAAGGCCACATCGCGCCGCGGCACGGCCACTTCCTACAGCTATTCGCTCAAGGGCGTGACTGCGGCACTCAACCAGATCGCAAGTTGCAAATGATCTCTTCTCCGGAAGAAAAGCTTCAAAAAGGCCGGGCAACCGGCCTTTTTCTTTTCCGGCAAGGCTATCGGAGGCAGCTCAGATCGGCGCCAACGGTCCATCGGTCACTTGCGTGAGCTTCAGGCGCCGTTAACCTTCTGTTATCCATAGCCTGTGTAAGAAATCGCATCTATTTATTGAACAGCGCAGTACGCTGGGTATGGTGCGGCATGGCCACGAAACAGACACTCACTCCGGAAGACTGGATCAGGGCTGCATTCAAGCTCCTGACCAGCACCGGCCCGAAGGCCATCAGGGTCGATTATCTTTGTCGCGAACTGGGTGTTACCAAGGGCTCGTTCTATTGGCATTTCACCGATCTGGCGGGATTGAAGGCGGCAATGGTCGAGCATTGGCGCCGGGTTGCGACCCGCGACGTGATCTCCTCCATGACCTCGCCGGAGCTGTCGCCGCGGCAACTGTTCATCCGGCTTTTCGAGAATATTCTCAGCTCTACCGAGCGTGATTATGGCGGTCCGATGACCGAAGTCGCGGTCCGCCACTGGGCAGCCGGCGACGAAGAGGTTGAGACCGTCGTGCGCGATGCCGACACCGAGCGGCTGGCCTTCCTGACGCTGCAGATGCGCGGCGCCGGACTGATGGGCCCCGAAGCCCGGTCGCGGGCATCGCTGATCTACGCAACGCTGGTCGGCCTCGAACAGCTCACCGTCGAACCGGCACTGCCGCGCATGGACATCCCCGGCTTCGTCGACGCCATGCTCAGACCCGCATCCCCGGCCGAGCTGGAACTGGTGCGCGCACCGGCCGCCTGAACGGAAGCACCAGCGCTCAGGCCTCAACCGCCAATTCGGCACCTGCCGCCTCCCAACGGTTTTGTTCGGACCAGACCGCTCTGAACGCTGCGCCCTGACCGGCAAAATCCTGATCCAGAACACGGCAGCCGTAAATACGATCGGTTCTGAAGTGGCGGAATCCCGCTCTGAGCTCGCACCAGCAAGCCAGCATCACGCATTCGAGATGGTAGACCAGCGCCAGCGGCCGCACCGTTCTCACCGTCCGGCACCCCTGTTCGTCCTGGTAGACCAGCTCAAGCTTGCGCTCGCTGCGGATTGCATCGCGCAGCACCGATTTCGAGACGCATCCCTTGGCCGGGTCATCCTGCGCCGCCCCCCATGGCGCCACCTGGAGCCAGTCCGCTGGACCATGCAGCGCATCGATCTTTTCGTGAATCCGGCGTGCGGCCCTGAGCAGGGCGCTGTCGCCGGCCCGCGACAGCAATGCAAGCCCGACACGCAAGGCCTCGATCTCTTCAAGATCGAAATTCAGCGGCGGCAGGTCATAGCCCCTGCGCATCACGTAACCGATGCCCGGCTCGCCCTCGATCGGGGTGCTCATCATCTGCAGCGCAGCAATGTCCCGGTAGACCGTGCGGGTCGACACCTCGAGCTGCTGCGCCAGCGCCTGAGCCGTCAACGGCTGGCCCGCTGCGCGCAGGATCTGGATGATCTCGAACAGGCGGTTTGATCGGCGCATCGGCAAATTCCTTCAAGACACTGCTGACACTCTATCACCATCTGCTGACAACAGGGTGTCAGCAGTCCTCCGGCATGGGTGTTGCAAGCGAGGAATGAAACGATGAGCTACTACGATCATGCCACCATGATGGCTTTCATGCTTGGACCCTGGGCAAACAATCACGGAGGCGAGATGACCAGAGCGGAAGCGCCGCCGGATCGGCCTCCGGTCTTGAAGAAGAAGCGGGCGTTCGGGCCTATAGCCCGGCTGCTGCGCCTCATCCGGTCAGGTCCGAACCGAAGAACACCCGACGCCGCTCAAAACCCGGTGCTCAACGCAAATAGTGACGGACCGGGGAAAACCTGATACAGCGCAGGCCTACCGCATCGCCACGAAACGCCAGACTTGCTTTTCGCACGGCCCAATGCGTTGTTTTGCAAGACTTGGAGCGACCTTTGCGCGTCCTTTTGGACCTGCTGCCGCTCCAGCCAAAAAGAGCTCCGACATCCGATGCCTGCCACAATCGACCTGACAGACCCTTCCGCACGTCCCGCCCGGCCAACATCGGCGCAAGCGCCCGCAAGCGCCCAGGCACTCGATGGCAAGCCGACCCTCATCGGCATGACCCGCGAGGACATGATTGCGGCCATGGCCGAGGCCGGAGTGCCCGAACGTCAGCTCAAGATGCGGGTTAACCAGCTCTGGCACTGGCTCTATGTCCGCGGCTCATCCGATTTTGCCGACATGCACACGATTTCGCGGGAACTGCGCGAAAAACTCGATGCGCTCTACACCGTCGCCCGTCCCGAAATCGTCGAGGAGCAGATCTCCAATGACGGCACCCGCAAATGGCTGATGCGGTTTCCGCCGCGCGGCGCCGGCCGGCCGGTCGAGGTCGAGACCGTCTACATTCCCGAGGAAGGCCGCGGCACGCTGTGCATTTCCAGCCAGGTCGGCTGTACGCTCACCTGCACCTTCTGCCACACCGGGACCCAGAAGCTGGTGCGCAACCTGACCGCCGAGGAGATCCTGTCGCAATTGCTGGTGGCCCGTGACCGGCTCGGCGAATTTCCGCACAAGGACACGCCGCAGGGCGCCATCGTGCCGGCCGAAGGCCGCAAGGTCACCAACATCGTCATGATGGGCATGGGCGAGCCGCTGTACAATTTCGAGCACGTCAAACAGGCGCTGCTGATTGCCTCCGACGGTGACGGCCTCGCCCTGTCGCGCCGCCGCATCACCTTGTCGACCTCCGGCGTGGTGCCCGGCATCGTCCGCACCGGCGAGGAAATCGGCGTCATGCTGGCGATCTCGCTGCACGCCGTGCGCGATGAACTGCGCGACGAACTGGTGCCGATCAACAAGAAGTACCCGCTCAAGGAGCTGCTGGATGCCTGCCGGAACTATCCCGGCCTGTCCAATGCCCGCCGCATCACGTTTGAGTACGTCATGCTCAAGGGCGTCAATGACAGCCTCGCCGACGCCAAGGAACTGGTGCGGCTGCTCAAGGGAATTCCGGCCAAGATCAATCTCATCCCGTTCAATCCGTGGCCCGGCTCGGCCTACGAGTGCTCGGATTGGGAAACGATCGAGACCTTCGCCGATTTCGTCAATGCCAACGGCTACGCCTCGCCGATCCGCACGCCGCGCGGCCGTGACATCCTGGCCGCCTGCGGTCAGCTCAAGAGTGAATCCGAGCGCATGCGCAAGACCGAGCGGCTGGCGCTCGAAGCCATGATGATCGCCGGCCACGGCGCCGACTGACGCCCGAAAATGAGCGATATTGTCCGCCTCATCGTCCGTATGTTTGCAATCGCCTTCGGCTTTTTCGCCGGATGCCTGGCGGCGGGTCTGGCCTATGCCTACCTCGCGCGGCTGGTGGTGCCCGAGGATTTCGGCCGTTACAGCGATCTCGAACTCACGGTGACACTGGTGATCGGCGTCATCGGGCTGGCGAGCCTGTTTGCCCGCGCGATCCTGCTGCCCGCCTTCATCACCATCGCCATCTTCGAGTTCTGGCGGCGGCGCGACTGGCTGAGCTACGCGCTGGCCGGCGGCGTCATTGCACTGGCAGCCACCAGCGTGCCGCTCGCAACACGGATAAGCTCCGTTTCAACCGCATCCATCGAGCCGGCGCGGCTGATTGCGGTCCATGTTGCCTGCGCCATCATCGGTGCCAGCATCTACTGGCTTTTAACCGGCCGCGATGCCGGCCGCTGGCTGCCAAGCGAACGCGCGGCCCCGCCGGATCCGGTTGACGCCGAAACCTGATCAGCGGCTCTGGGCCAGCAGGATCTTCAGCGCGAAAACCGAAAACACCGCGGCAAAGACATAGTCCACGATCCGCATCACCTGCGGCTTGCGCTTGAGCCAGCCCGCAAGCCCGTGCGCGCCCAGCACGATGCCGATGACGATCGGGGTGGAAACCACCACGAAGAACATGCCGAGAAAGATCAGCTTGCCGGTGATATGCGGGTCCGAAGCGGCGACGAATTGTGGCAGGAAGGTCATGAAGAACAGGATGATCTTCGGGTTGAGCAGATTGACCCCGAGCCCCTGCGCCCAGTTGGCCATGATCCCGCGGCCGGATGGGCGGGATACCGGCAGGGTGAGGCTTGAGCCCTTGCGGATCGCCTGGATGGCAAGCCACATCAGATAGGCGGCTCCCACCGCCTTGAGCGCGAAGAATGCAGCCGGCGAGGCCACAACCAGCGCCGACAGTCCCAGCGCCACCATCAGCGTGTGCACGGTGATGCCGCTCATTGCGCCTGCGACACAGGCAAACCCCGCAGCCCGGCCATCGGACAAGGCCCGCGAGACAAACAGTGTCATGTCCGGCCCCGGCGTGATCGCCAGAACGATCGAGGCAACGAAAAACGCAAACAGTGTCGAAAAATCAGGGATGAAGTCCATAACATGCTCGTTGGGTCAGGTCAGCGATGCGGCACTCATAAGCTGCTTTCGCCCGGCTGCCAATCCGGGCTTTTACCGGGCTTCTGGCCGATTGCCGGGTTGGCATCGCCCCTGACGATCAAGGCGATTGCTATGTCTTCAGGTGATCTTCAAAGGCCGCCGCATAATCCGGGTGCCAGCGCGACAGCGGCGGCCGGTTTTCGATGATGTCGCCTGCCGCCCAGGCAATCCGTTTCTCGTCGGTGGGACGGTCGACATCATTGTCGGGGCAAAGGATGTAGAAATCGCCCTTGCCGAGGCTTTCCATCATGAAATCGACGGTCTGTTCCGGCGTCCAGGCCCCGGCCGGTTTCTCGGTCCGCCCCCTTGAGGTCAGCGGCGTGTAGACAAATCCGGGGATCAGCAGATGGGCGCTGACCTGGCAATCGGCGGTGTTGCGCAACTCGTGCTGCAGCGCTTCGGTAAAGGCTTTCACCCCGGCCTTGGCGACATTGTAGGCAGGATCTCCCGGTGGCGTGGTGATCCCCTGCTTCGAGCCGGTGTTGATGATCATCGCCGGCTCTCCATGCGCGATCATCCCTGGTCCGAACACCCGGGTTCCGTTGATCACACCCATCAGATTGACTTTCAGCACGCTGTCCCAGCTGGCTTGCGGGCCGAACAGGCTGCTGCCGGGCTGGATGCCGGCATTGTTCATCAGCAGATGAACACGGTCGAACTGGTCGAGCACAGTCCGCTCCAGCGCACCGACAGCCTCGAGATCACCGACATCGGTCTTGATCGAGACAATGCGCGCGCCAGGATTTTTCGACAGCGAAGCCACCGCGTCCTTGGCATCGGCCAGCCGGTAGCTGTCATTGTCGACCAGAACGACGCTCATGCCGCGCGCGGCAAAGCTTTTGGCCGCGGCAAGGCCAATGCCCGAAGCCGCCCCAGTCACCACAGCGACCCTGCCCTTGTCCATCACGGCTTGCATATCAGGCATTTTCGTCCTCCTCCTGCGTCAATGGTCGGTTGAAGAGTTAAAGCTTGAGACAACCACCCGTCAAACAATTTGCCCCGCGGGCCTGCCCCCAAAGGGCCGCTTAACCCTTGCATGGCGCTGTAAACCGGCTAAAAGTGCCGACAAATTCAAGGCCCCTGGCGGGCAAAGATCAAGACAGGAAGACCAATTCATGGCATCGCACAAGGACGTCAAGAAAGTCGTTCTCGCCTATTCCGGCGGCCTCGACACCTCGATCATTCTCAAATGGCTGCAGACCGAATTTGGCGCCGAAGTCGTCACCTTCACCGCTGACCTCGGCCAGGGCGAAGAGCTTGAGCCTGCGCGCAAGAAGGCCGAGATGCTCGGCATTCCCGACAAGAACATCTACATCGAGGATGTGCGCGAGGAATTCGTCCGCGATTTCGTCTTCCCGATGTTCCGCGCCAACGCCGTCTACGAAGGCGTCTACCTGCTCGGCACCTCGATTGCCCGCCCGCTGATTTCCAAGCGGCTGGTCGAGATCGCCGAAGAGACCGGCGCTGACGCGATTGCCCATGGCGCCACCGGCAAGGGCAATGACCAGGTTCGTTTCGAGCTGTCGGCCTATGCGCTCAATCCCGACATCAAGATCATCGCCCCCTGGCGCGACTGGTCGTTCAAGAGCCGCACCGATCTGATCAAGTTTGCCGAACAGCACCAGATTCCGGTCGCAAAGGACAAGATGGGCGAAGCCCCGTTCTCGGTCGACGCCAACCTGCTGCACTCCTCGTCCGAGGGCAAGGTGCTGGAAGATCCGGCTATGGAATCGCCCGAATACGTGCACATGCGGACAATTTCGCCGGAAGCCGCCCCTGACAAGCCGACCATCATCAAGATCGGCTTCGAGCAGGGCGATGCG
>Ga0189291_100356_pt1 | contig 19217 bp, 3 predicted proteins | sample UW1redminimetaG_FD_130331 | JGI IMG/M metagenome (GOLD analysis project Ga0189291, IMG submission 130331) | Marine microbial communities from the Costa Rica Dome - UW179B-red mini metaG | ecosystem: Environmental > Aquatic > Marine > Oceanic > Photic zone | place: Costa Rica: the Eastern Pacific... | reverse complement strand
GGTGATCGTGCCCGATGATGCCGAAGTGCAGGTCAGCGCGCAAATCCTCAACAAGGATATCGGGTTTATCTACGAAGGCCAGCCGGTGCGGGTGAAGCTGGAGGCGTTTAACTTTACCGACTACGGCCTGATCGAAGGGGTGGTCGACAATATCAGCCGTGACGCGATCCAGGATGAGAATCTCGGCCTGGTCTATGCTGCCCGGATCAAGCTCAACAAGCGTCACCTGATGGTCAATGGCAAGAGTCAGCCCATTGGCCCTGGTCTACAAGTACAGGCAGAGATTAAAACTGGCGAGCGGCGCATCATTCAATATTTACTGTCACCCATTGCAAAGACAATGGATGAAGCGGGGCGTGAACGGTAGGTTAAGTATAAGAAATGGCTCTATTCTAGGCATTCTCAATATACATCCAAAATGGATGTATTATGTATCAAAGTTTTACATGTAATTGCCCTTGCTTTGATCAATTTTGCGGTTAATCTGTTATTAGAGTCGCGGGGGCCTGCAACATAAAAATGTACAGGTTTATTGGTAAATGTCCGGTTTGTCCGGTGTGTTTACTGACGGGTGCGTGGTGACTCGCCTGCATGAGTATCTGACCAACAGGGGATTGGCGGTCGGAAGAGTTTTTGTAAGGGGCCAGATTATCAATGAGTACGAAAAAACCAGCCAAGAAAGCTGCGGCCAACGGGTCTGCGGCCGGTAAAAACGCGCCTGCGACAAGGGCGGCTGCACCAGAACCCGAAGGCGGCATTGCTGGCACGGTTGATACTGATGCCAAGGCCAAACCTGCGCTGACGCCCGAAGCGATCGAGCAGTTGACCGAACTGCGCGGGAAAATTCATAATAGCGTTGGGCAGACGGTTTTGGCGATGATGAACCTGCCGCGCTATCGCAATCAGACATTGGGCGACCTGACCCATTTGTTGGTGGAACCATTGCTGCGCGACCGACTGGCCATTGCCTCAACCCGCAGCAAGGATGGCGGTGAGGAAGCGACGGCCGGCATGGCCATTTGGGCGAGTGTGTCGGACGCTGTGGACGCAAAAATCCGCGAGCAGGTGAAGAGCGGTGCTTTCCCCGTGCGCCTGTCGAGCGAAGACTGGACCAGCGGCGAAACCCTGTGGCTGCTCGATGTGATCGCACCCAATCGCAAACTCGCGACGGCGGTGCTGGCTAATTTCAAGCAAGTGGCAGGCGACAAGCCGGTTAGTATTCATCCCATCGTGGCTCGCGCGGTTGATCCTGATTTGCTGGAGAAGATGAAGGCTAAGCCAGCGGAAGACAATGTTGCGCAGAAGCTTACGGAAGATACTGAGACCAAAGGCGAGGCTTGAGGAAACAACGGCATGTATTTAGAAAATGGCCACGGTAATTCCAATAACAACATAACAAGGACCATTGCATGTTGAAGAGCAGGCCTAGGTTAAAGAAAATAGGCCTATTGGTGGCTTTGCTTTTCATTGTTTTGCAGGTGCATAGCTTTTGGGCTTTCCGATATCGGTTCGAAAATTATTTCTACGATAAGGTGTTTTCGGAGGAGTTTGAGGACAATATTTTGTTGCAGATGAGCGATCCGTTGTCCTTGTCGCATAAATCTCTCTTCGCTACTCTGAAGTACCTATTTCAATATAGTGATAATACAGCGCCTGATGGAATGACGAAAATTTCTAATAAAGAACTCTATCATTTCCTCAGGGGGCAGCATCAGAGCTATGTGAAATCAAGTGAGAATATGTCTTATGGATATAATCAAATAACACTTGAAAATTGCCCATCTCTTTCAGTTACAAATGAATGCCATAGAATATATACGATTTATGATAACGTTGTCTGTTCATTTCGCTCTGAATTTGAAATAAAAATAGGAAAAATAAACTGTAGATATTTTTATCAAAAAGATAAAACTGTTTATTCTACTTATATTAATTCAACTAAAATTGTAAAAAGTACCTTTGCAAAAAAAAATTAATTGTACTGAATTTGAGATTTAGGGGTGAATTGTGGATAGAGATATAGATTTATCTGTCATTATTGCGGGCATTAACTTCAGTGATCCCCGAACAGTTATTGGCAATCCGCCGCTGTCTGTAAGATCGGTAACGCAAGCAGAGCAAGATACTCTGGAGGCTTGGGTTGCCGAGCTTTATGATTCGGATAAAGGTTATGAACTGTTAAAGGCCGGATATGAGGCTGATGCGTTGAATTTCTTCGCCACATCGAATCCGAGTTCTTTTGCAAATTTTGGTGCAAAGGCGCTGGCTATCAATTTTGATTCGATTGAAAACTTTTTTCAATTCAACACACAGGGCACTTATGTAAAAGAGTTGCCAGTACTGCATTTCGCGCATGAATTGTCCCACCTTGTCGAAAATACAACTGACGCCGCCCCATTTTTTGACCCTATTGATAGAGAGGCAATATTACGCCTTCCTGATTTTCAAAATGAGCCGGATTATGATCCTTATGGCGGAGCGGTTCGAACGCAAAACCTTATTGCTCGTCAGCTAGGAAAATTTGATAACCAGCGCGCAGGATATCACGCTGCATGGCAGCCAGAAGATCATCGAAATATTTTTGACCTGGATGAAAATTATTCCTTTGGTAGATCGATCGATATTTTGAGGCTGCCGACATTTAGTCCGTTTGATATTTCAAAGTCCGTCAGTTCGACGATAGACGCCCGTGATCCGTCGCCTCTCAATGATAACAGTGATCTAATTTTTGGATCGGAGGGCGGTGGTTTTTTTCCTGCCGATGATACTATCCGTGCCGGAGACGGTGATGACGTGGTTCGAGCCGGAGCTGGTGATGATGTAATATTTGGCGACGATGGTGATGATGTTCTGCTGGGTGAGGGCGACGATGATCTCATATTTGGCGGTCTTGGACTTAACTATATTTCGGGTGGGTCCGGCCACGATATTTTGGATATTGGTGGGAAATATCGTGGCGATGAAGGTAGCTTTATCGGCGCTGACGGTTTTGAATTTTTCCTGAGAAACGGCAATTTTGACCTTGATGGTCAAATATTCGATCTGGAAATCGAAGTAGACGGAGTTGAATCCATAAATCGCCTCTCTGGTGTAGAAGAGATCATCCTAAGTGATGGAGGGGATTTTCTTAGCATCGGTAATTTGGGTTTTGACACATCTGACGATCTCACCATTGATATGGATGCGCCAGAGGGCGGTCATGTTAATAGTAGCTCATATGACACGCTGACTTTTGTTGGCGCTGATCACGGCGTTGACTATGACGATGGCCAGTTTCGCCAAAATTTTGATTTTCTGTCCAATCCGATTGATTTCTTGACGACCTTTTATTCCAATCTGAAGGTCAAAGGCGCAGAGAATGTTGTTCTTACGCGCCATGCTGATGAGCTGTCCCTTACCGACAATGATGTCCATGATGGCATTGGTCGCATCGCGTTACTGGACGGTGATGACAAAGCTGTCGTTCATAATATTTCTGAATTCCTGACCGGCGATGGCGGTGAGCAACTTAGACTGACGGTTGATGGCGGGATAGGTAAGGATGAAATAGTAATCACGGGTGGTCGTGGCGCAATTGCGATTGGCGGTGAAGGTGATGATATCATTACCAATTATAGCATTGGCGGAGTCGTTTACGGTGATCGGATCGACACTAGTTTGGAATCTACAAATGGCGGCGGCGCTGATCAATTCAATGTAGCTCCTGACGTTACAATAATGGATGCTGAGAGCAATGATCGGGTATTTCTATTCGGTCGGTTGCTAGCTGGCGGTCTTGGTAAAGACGGTTCAGCATTTGATGCCTTGAATAAATTTGTTGAATATGGACTCACGGTTGCGGGCGATCTGTTGATCAGTTTTGGGAATATTAGTGCCTCGGATACTGGCGCCGAATTGGCCAAAAAAGCAGTTGTAGTAAAAGACTTCGATTTTGGTGGCATCAGTGGTGGTAAGGAAACCGACGGTTTTTCGAGCATAGGGGCCCAAACGTCTGGCGATCTGGGGCTTTCTTTTCGAATCTACAACAGTCCAGATGCGATTAATTTTAGCGCCTTTGGGTCGCTATTTGGTACGGTTAAATTTCTTGCTGACATTATCACCTCAACTTACAAGTTTTTGAATGGCGACGACCCACTCGTTCTCGACCTTAACGGAGATGGCATCCAAAACTTTAAAGTTGGTGCCGCAAGCTTCGACGGCGACGGCGACCTATTTGCCGAGAGCACCGGCTGGATATCCTCCGACGACGGCTTCCTAGTCTATGACCGAGACGGCTCGGGCACAATTGATGACATTAGCGAGCTATTCGGTGCGCCCGGCATATCTGGTTTTACCGAACTGGCAGGATTTGACAGCAATAGCGATGGCATAGTCGACGCCGGAGATGTGCAATTTGGCGATCTGCAGGTCTGGCGCGATCTCAACACTGATGGTGTGACGCAGGATGGCGAGCTATTCTCGCTCGACAGCCTGAACATTGCGTCTTTCTCTCTAACATCTGAGCAATTGGGACTGACGACGTCCAGCGACAATGAACTGCGCGCGCGCGGTGACTTTACTTATGATGATGGTTCGACCGGCGATATCTACGAGATTATCTTTGGCACCGACCGCGTGTCCTCGCGCTATCGCGGGGATAATGGCAAGACTGCCGATGCCGCATTATTTGATGCTAAGGGCTATGGCCGGCTGACCGATCTCGGCGTTGCTGCTAGCAATGATTTTGCAATTGCCGACGTTGCGCGGCAGGTCGCTGAATCGATGACCATCGCCAATCTTTCTGATCTGCGCGATCAGGCTGTGCCAATTTTCTCCGCATGGGTAGGCGGACGCTATGAAACCCGTGAACTCGCACCCGTTTTGCTAAGCGCTGATGGCGCTGAGCGGGTCGACCATGGTGTCTATAACGAGGACGGGAGCGGCGGTTATTGGACGCTGGCGAGCGGCAGCGATATTTTGGACGGCGATGGTAATGTCATTGCGCGGGCAAGCCTGGAAGATGTGCTGGCTGCCGCTACGGTAGGTGGCGCGACATGGGAGCTGCAACAGCTTTGGTCACCCTCAACGCGGGAATTTCTCCCTGAGCATCGCGACGAAACCGCTTATCTGGTCAGCTCGGTTGATGGCCGTGCGGTGGTGCATGATTACGCGATTGAGCGCACCGATGGTGGTGGTTCCTATTGGGAGCTTGCCAGCGGGGCGAACATATTGGATGCCGACGGCAATGCGATTGCCCGTGCGACACTCGCCGATGTCCAGGCGCAGGTGGCGTCCGACGGACAAAGCTGGCGGGTCGAGGACTTTGCCGATACGCTGCCTCCCGAAGCGCCTTTTGAAAAGGTCGCGTTTCAGCTCAAGAATGGCATTATTACCGACTATACCGTGCTTGTGCGCGATAGTGAGGGCGAGTTTTTTGTCTGGGCCAATAACCTGCAGCGCGCGCTCGATTATCAGGATCGCTATGGCGAAAATGCCTTCGGCTTGCGCAATTTCCAGGTCGATCTCGACAATCTGCTCGACGCAGATAATAGCGATGACAGCGCCATCCGAGCAGAACTGCTGACGCTTGATCAGTTGCGATTTGCAAGCGCCACCTTTGGTGTCGATTTTCAGCCGGGCATCAACATCGCCGAAACCGGTGAAAACGGCTTGCTTGTCTATGAAACACCGGTAGCCGAAACCATCGGCTTCTTCGACAGCATGATCAACCTCTATATCGGTGCAAGCCGCGGGGTAGCTGTGCGTTTGGCTTCCCAGGGCGGGCTTAGCGATTTTTTCCAGGGCGTGGAATATGATGCTGGCACCGATGCTTTCAAGCCAACAACAAATCGTGAAATAGAGCCACTATTGACGGCGGTAATGGCTGCCGCTCCAGCAGAAGAGCAGGCCGCGATTGACTATTTGTCGGACTGGCAGGATGTCCTGTCCGTGGTCTATGCGGACTATAAGCGCACCGGATCCGGTTCCAACAGCCAGAATTTCCTCGCGCAGATGACAATTGCTGCGTTTGAAAATAGCGGTGTAGCGTTGGATTATCTTCGGATCGCCAATATTTTTGGTGTCGATCAGGATCGGGTAATTCAGCATGATGTTGCTGATACGGACGTTGCCGGCACTAGCGGCAATGATATTTTCTACATTACTGGCGGTAATCAAATTGTCCGCGGGGGGCTGGGAGCTGATCTCTACGTTCTCGGCCGAGATTTTGGTGAAGTCACAATCAAGGATGTAGAAGGCATATTGCAGCCGCGAGGCGAAGACCAATTGCGCTTTGCCCATGTCACATCGGATCAGGTCTTTGCCTATAAAGACGGCCTTGATCTTGTCCTGGAGATAGATGGCAGCGACGATGTCGTGCGCATTGAAGATCAGTTTGAGGGCGTATGGCCCGGCATCTTTGGCGGCGACTATTCAATAGCCACCGAGATGGATCTCATCTTCTTCGCAGACGGCGTGCGTTGGGACTATTTGGATATCGCCTATGCAACCAGCCATCCGCTGGATAGCGATGATGTTGTTCTAGGAACCAATGCTGTTGATGTGCTCGATGGCGGTCTTGGCAATGATCTCCTGCGCGGTGGCCGGGACTCCGATCTTTATATTTTCGACTATGGCTATGGTCAGGATGTCGTTGAAGACAAGAACGACAATCCTTTCCACGAGCATATTGATATTATCCAGTTTGGGGAGGGCATATCCGAAGATAATATTCGTTTTGACCGGGTTGGTACGTCCAACGACCTGTTTATCTATTTACAGGATGAAAATGGTGTCGATACCGGCGATCGCCTGGAGATTCTTGGCCAATTCACGGTCAAAAACTTCCTATTTGGCGACCTCCGAACCAATCAAATAGAACGTTTGGTGTTCAGTGATTTCAGCTTCATGGAGAGCGATACCATAGCTGCCAAAGTGCTGCGTGATCTGAAAACCGATGATGCAGACTATATCGTTGGCTTTACACGAAATGACGTGCTCGATGGCGGTGAGGGTAATGATATCCTGGTTGGCGGCAATCGTGACGATACCTACATATTTGAACGTGGCGGCGGTCAGGACGTTATCGAAGACAATTACTTCGAAGTGTTCGAGAGCTCTTTCGATACTTTGAAATTTGGAGCTGGGATCACCGCAGATGATATCCGCATTGTTCGGGAGGGCGCATCATCGACTGTTACGCTTGAGCTAAAAGACAGCACCGACAGCGTAACGCTCCAGAACCAGTTCCGACTTACTGCAGTTGGTCTGTTCTTTCTGCGTCACGACAGTATCGATCGGATCAGTTTCTCGGACGGTACGTCCTGGGATATGGACCGGCTCGCCCGGATGATCCTCACCGAGGCATCCACGGATGGAAATGATACCATCTACGGATTTGACTGGAATGACACGCTTGACGGCGGCGCTGGCGATGACCGACTGGAAGGTGGCGCTCTAAGCGACCGTTATGTCTTCGCTGAAGGTTATGGCAACGATGTGATTTTCGACAATGTGTCTTTCACTCGGCTTTTGATCCCTGCAGGCTATGACAGTCTCGAACTTACCAATATCGCTCTAAATGACGTTACATTTTCGCGCTTCAAGAATGATTTTACAATCACTCTTAAGTCCACTGGAGAGTCGGTAACCATTGAAGGTCAATATGACCGATTGGCTGACAACGAAATTGAGCAAATCATCTTCTCTGACCGGACGGTCCCGAATACGGATCTTAACCCTGAAGATATTGATCTGATTGGAACGTCGGGAGACGACACACTTTACGGAACACATTATGCTGAGCGGATCGATGGGCTCGGCGGTAACGATCTTCTCATCGGCTCAAGTGATGGCGACACTTATGTCTTTGATATCGGTTACGGTCAGGACATCATTGCTGACCGGATTGATGCTGGTCAATGGCGAGCAGAGGACAGTGTAGAGTTCGGTGCCAGCGTAATCTTTGACGAAACCAACTTCACCAAAGAAGGCAATGATCTTCTCATCACATTTGACGGACGCTCCGATCAACTTCGTGTTCGCGATCAGTTCCGATCTTCGCTTTGGGGCGTTGAGCAGTTTAAATTTGCTGATGGCACTGAGATATCAATATCGGATGTAGAAGAGTTGCTCGCGATAAGCGGTGGCACCCGCGCCGATGATGTGATCGATGGCATTATTGATAGCGAGAATGTACTCGATGGCCGTCAAGGCGACGACATCCTAAATGGTGGCCGCAAGGCGGATACCTACGCCTTTGGCACAGATTACGATTTTGACACTATTGTCGAGGTTTTGAATGGAGAGGCAGATGCCGGTGCCATCGATCGTGTTATCTTTGGCGAACTAGTTACCACCGAGAATATCACCGCACGCCGGGACGGCAGTGATGTCTATTTTACCCTTAAAGACTCAGGCGACCAACTGCGTATTGTTAACGGCGCGGATCAACGTCTTGTAGAAGAATTTAACTTTGCAGACGGCACGATCTGGGACTTTAATGACCTTCGCGCTGAACTGGTGCGGGGTTCCGATGGCGATGACTTGCTAGTCGGTTTTGCCGGTGAAACAGATATATTGGACGGCGGATTTGGATCAGATGAATTGGTCGGTGACACCGGTGATGATATCTACCGGTTTGATATCGGTTATGGTCAAGATGCGATTGATGATGTGGGCGGCAATGACCGCTTAGAATTTGGTGATCTAATCTCGGCAGACATGCTGCAATATTCTGCTGATGGTGACAATCTGATCATTCAATTCCAGGGAATAGATGATAATCTGGTGATCCGCGGCGCGTTAGCGGCCGGATCAATCAAAGCTATTGAAGAGCTGGTGTTTTCTGAAGGCCGATCGATTGTCTTTGATGAGGTATTGCAAGCACTTGTCGATGGACAAGCTTCGACCAATGCTGACATAATTCGTGGTTTTGCAGGTCGTGCCGACACCCTCAATGGTGGTACTGGCAATGATGAGCTTGTTGGTTTGAGCGGCGATGACACCTATATCGTTGAGCGGGAAAGCGGGACGAAAATCATTGATGATCGCGGCGCATCTTCAGGCGATCTGCTGACCTTCACCAATTTTAGCAGTGATGAAGTCACTGCGCGCCGCACCGACCCTTTGGGCAATGATGTTCTGCTATCTTTCGTTGATGGCACTGAAGTCACCATCAAAGGTGGTCTTGACAGCGCAAGCAGTTCCGCAATTGAAATGGTCGATTTCGCTGATGGCGTTAGCTGGGATATTGGTGACCTACGTGCACAAGTTATATTAAGCAGCCAAACCGATAATAACGACATTGTTTCAGGCTTTGCGGGCGACGACATCCTTGAAGGGGGGCGGGGCAACGATGTTCTTTTGGGAGCAGGTGGGTCCGATACCTTTATCTTTAACCGGTTTGATGGCCGAGATATTGTAAACGACAGCAGCACAAATGCGTTGGATACAGATATCCTGAAGCTTGTCGGCTATACGGCTGATGATATTGAACTGCGCCGCCTGCATGGCGAGAGCGATGATGTTGTTGTTACGTTTACTGATACCGATGATGAAATCATATTGCGCGGCCAATATGTTGCAGCGGCCGGCAAAGGTGTGGAGCAAATTGAATTTGGCGATGGTACAGTTTGGGACCGCAATGCGATTTTGACGGCGTTAAACTTCGTTCCGCCCGCAGAACCCTTCGCTTCTACTGATAGCGACGATAGCATTACTGGAAATTCAGCCGGGCAAACGATTTCTGGCGGCGCTGGAAATGATGTGATCGATGCACGGGAAGGTAATGATGTCATTATCGGTGGTACCGGAGATGACATATTGCGCGGCGGTAGCAATAACGACGTCTATGTCTTTAATCGCGGCGACGGCTATGATGATATTTATGATCGGAATAATAGCAATCTTATCCGGTCCGGCGGCTATGATAGGGTAGATTTTGGCGAAGGCATCTCGATTGATGACCTCACCTTTGTTACGACCAACAAACGGGACATATTGGTCCTCATCAATGGCTCCGATGACCGCATATTGCTCAATAACACCTTAACCGCTCACGGCGGCGGCAATGATACGACTATCATTGAGGAGTTGCGATTTGCTGACGGCACAGCGCTTTCCTATCGAGAAATCGTCAATACCGTGACTCAAGGTACGGATGCGGATGAACGCATATGGGGGGACGAAGCTTCGAATACGGTCACGGGCGGCGCCGGCAATGATATTGTTTACGGCGGCGATAATGGCAGTGATTATCTCGATGGCGGTAGCGGCAATGATACGCTTTATGGGGATGCTGGATCTGACACCTATTACTTTGGACGTGGCGGCGGACAGGACATCATTCATGATGTTCAACTGATAAGCAGCAGGCGACGTAGTTCTGCCGGCGGGGCTGATAAATTAGTATTTGGCTCAGGCATTGCCCCAACAGATCTGGACGTGATCCGACTGAGTTCTCAGGATGTCGAGATTCGTATTCGCGGTACAGAAGACAAAGTCAGGATTGTTCGTCAGCTTTCTGGCGGTTTCCGCAATGGATATGAATGGCTTGAGTCCTTTGAATTTGCTGATGGGACGATCTGGAACCGTGATGACCTCAACGCAAGACTGCGAACACCGGAGTCAAATGTAATTGATGGTACGGCCGCCGACGAGACACTAACCGGAACAGCCCTCAATGATGTCATTTCCGGGGGTGAGGGCAATGACCAGCTGATCGGTGACGATGGTCAAGCACTAGTAGAAGCTGGCGTAAATCTGATCGTTAATGGCAGTTTTGAAGAACTTCTTGAAGCTCATACAGTATTTTCATGGGGTGTTGCTGCAGCCGAAATCCCAGGATGGGTAAACAATAATGGAGCCACTTATGAGTTAGCCAATTCCGGTGAATCCGGGATTGCCGCTGCCGACGGAAGCCGCTGGTTGGACCTGGATTCTGACAGCGCTAACATGGATATATCTCAAACAATTTCTGGTCTTGTCGATGGTGAAACGGTCGTTTTGGGATTTTCGCACGCCAATAAAACAACGGCCGCAAGCGGTTCCTTTGATGTGTTGTGGAACGATGTCATTGTCGCTCAAATTGATGATCCAACAAATCTGGTGATGGTGCGTGAAACACTTCAGTTGACTGCTGTTGATGGAGATAATTCACTAACGTTCCGTGGTACAGGAATTGTTGATACGCGCGGCGCATCTATTGATGACGTACAGCTGCGCCGGGCTGGACTGACAGATGGCGGAGACGATACGCTTAATGGCGGCATTGGTGATGACCTGCTGCAAGGCGGTATTGGCAACGACACGTTGTTCGGCAATGCGGGTAATGACGAACTGCAAGGTGGAACGGGCGATGACAGCCTGCGCGGCGGTGCTGGAGATGATCGTTATTTATTCGGCCGCGGCGACGGGCAAGATACAATTGAGGACGGCGTTAGCGCTGCTGACCGTGGCGGTTTCGACTATCTTGAATTCGCAGCAGATATTTTGCCAGATGACATTGAGGTGTCGATTGTCAGTAGCAGCGAAATCATATTGCGGATCAAAGGTACAGATGATCGCGTGCAGCTCACCGATACCGTCAATGATATTAATGACAGGATCGAAGAAGTCCGTTTTGCCGATGGGACCATCTGGACCTATCAGGATTATCTCACCCTTGCCCTGACAGGAGATGGCGGGGACGATGTGCTTAACGGCTCGGTAGATGGCGATATCATCACCGGTAACGCCGGGCGTGATCGGTTAAGTGGCCTGGGCGGCAATGATGAGCTGTCCGGCGGCACAGGAACCGATGTGCTTATCGGCGGTGCAGGTGACGACACCTATTATTTCAATCGTGGTGATCAGACTTCAACCATTTTGGAAGGTGATAGTACTTCCAACCAAGGCGGCTTTGATGCGGTTATATTTGGCGCTGATATTACGCCAGCAGACGTCGAGATATATCAGAAGAACAGCGCGAATATTGCAGTTCGAATTATCGGAACTAATGATGAGTTGATTATCAGTGAAGCGACAACCAGTTCGATCGACAAAGTGGAAGAGCTCCGCTTCGCTGATGGCACGATATTGACCTACGCTCAATATATGGCGATCGCTTTGGCCACCGGCCCAGACGATGACACTCTGTTCGGCGGCTATGAAGCCGACATTATGCGCGGTGGAGATGGTGACGATAATCTCAGCGGCGCCACGAATGATGATCAGCTCTTTGGCGATGATGGCGCAGACACCTTGAATGGTGATGCTGGCAATGATGTGCTCTCTGGTGGTCTAGGCGATGATATACTCGTCGGAGGCGCGGATGGAGATCGATACGTTTTCCGTGCTGGTGATGGTCGTGACTTGATCAACGACAATGGCGCTAGCATTGGGGATATACTGGAGATTCAGGACTATAGTTCGCAATCCGTCCGGTTCCGCCGTTTCGAGAGCGGTTCAAATGATCTATTGATAGAATTTGAAGGCAGCGATGATAGCATCCTGATTTTGAACGGACTGCTGCCATCTAATGCGGATGCCATCGAGCTGATTGAGTTCTCCTTTGATGGTGTGAGCGTTACTCAAGCTGAAATCCTGGAGCGACTGGCAACTGATGCCCGGACCCCCGGCAACGACATTTTGATTGGTACTGACGCATCTGACGAAATGAACGGCGGCGCTGGCTTCGATATTATCGATGGCGGCGCTGGCGATGATGTTTACGTCTATAATGCTGGTGATGGTGACGACCGGATATCTGACAGTGGATCAGATACTGCCGATCAGCTTAGAATATTCGGCTATACGCCAGATGAAATAGTGGTTGTTCGCAGAAGCCCTCCCGCGGGCACAGATTTAATTCTGCAATTTGCAGGAACCGGGGACCGTCTGACACTTGCAGATTCATTAACGGGCACGAATTCCGGTGTTGAGTCCATTTTGTTCGAAGATGGCACTTTGTGGACACGTGAACAAATTCAAGCCCGTATCATATCTGAATCCGCGACCGATGCGGGAGAACAGATATGGGGCTTCTCGGGTGCTGATATATTGGTTGGCGGTCTTGGAGCTGACCGGCTTTCTGGCGGGCTTGGAGATGATGTTTATCGTTATGCTGCGGGCGAGGGCGCAGACATTATCGAAGATAATGGCGGCGGAACCGACCGGATTGAAATTACCGGTTATGACTCTACGCAGGCAAGTGTTTCGCGCCTCTATAAAGGCGATGATGGCCTAGTCATAACCTTTGCTGGCGGCGGTGAAGATCGTTTGACAATATTGAACATGCTCGATGGCAATGTTGAAGACACCGTTGAAGAGATTGCATTTGCCGATGGCGTGACCTGGACAGTTGCTGATGTCCTTAATCTTCTTGACAATAATGCACCTGTTACTCGTGATGACGGGTTCTTCACGGTTATCGAAGGGGACGTGCTGTCCGTTGGTTCTGCGCAGTTAATTGCTAATGATTTTGACCCTGACGGGGATGAAATCTCCATGTTCTCCGTGGGCAATAGCGAGCATGGTAGTGTCAGGATTGAGCCGGATGGTTCGATCCTTTACACTCCCGAAGCTGGATTTAGCGGACTGACAAGTTTTGACTATGTCATTTCTGATGGTCGTAATGGTCTAACCACACAAACTGTCTCGGTCCGCGTAAGACCGTTTGCGACGGCCAATGATGATAGCGGATTGGTTGCTGATGAAGATGAGACGGTCATTATCAGTTCTGCGCGTTTGCTCGCGAACGATACAGATGGCGATCTGCTGCTCATTTCACAGGTTAAAGATGCGCTAAATGGCTCCGTGTCGCTAGCCTCTAATGGCGATGTGACATTCACGCCAGATGCTGATTATGTTGGCGAGGCTGGGTTTACTTATGTAGCGAATACTCCTGAAGGCGGCGTTGCTGAGGCGCGCGTTACACTCGATATTCTGCCGGTAAACGACAATCCTATCGCGAGGAATGACAGCGGATTCTCAACTGACGAAAACCTTCCTTTCATAATCACTGCGGCTGAATTACTTGGCAATGACAGCGATATTGATGGCGATGTCATATCGATTGAAAATGTTGAGGGCGACGGCAATATTACGGCCGATTTGCAGGCCGATGGATCGATCCTAATCACGCCGACAGGCGAGTTTTTTGGTCCCGCTCTCTTCACATACGGCATATTGGATGGCGCAGGCGGAAGCGCCACAGCGACAGCTTTCGTAAACGTCGTTGCCGTGAACGATGCACCAGTCTTGCTGCCCGATGGTGGATATGTGACGCGTGAAGATGAACAAATCATCATCACTGCCGCGGACTTCCTCTTGAACGATGTCGACCCAGACGGGGATTTGTTGACCGTTACCTCGGTTGGTGGAGGAATTGGAGGCAATGCAACGCTATTTGCCAATGGCGAGATTGTGTTTAATCCATCCAACAACTTCAATGGGCTAGCGAGTTTCCGCTATACAGTTTCCGATGGTCAAGGTGCCAGTGTTTCCGAGCGCGTTACGGTTGAAGTAACGCCCGTCAATGACCGCCCCTTCACAGGTTCTGACACATATGATCGCATCGGCACGCGCTTCTTGCCGTTGGTCGGCACGGAAGATGAGGTGCTGGTAATCGATCCAGCAATTCTACTCCAAAATGACGGAGATGTAGATGGCGACACGGTTGCTCTGGAAACGGTCAGCTTCGCTACCAATGGCAGCGTGGAAATTGGTGAGGATGGTCTTATCTATTTTACGCCCGATCCAGATTATTGGGGCGGGGCAAGCTTCTTTTACGTCATTAGTGATGGAAATGGCGGCGTCAACGCAGGCAAAACCAGTCTCTACTTTGATCCCGTTAGCGATGCACCGCCGGTGGCGCAGTCTGATTTTGCGAGTACGCAAGAGGATAATTCGTTCATTATTACGCGTGCCGAATTGCTCGCCAATGACACGGATATTGACGATGATTTGCTTGAAATCGTCTCGATTAGCGCAGGTGCCAAAATCGCAAGCGTGTCTTTCACGGAAAACGGTGATATATTGGTGGTTCCGGTTGCCAACGCCAATGGTAATGGCAATTTCACCTATGTTGTAACTGACAATGCCAATGGCACGGACACCGGTAATGTTGTCGTGAACATTTCGGCCGTCAACGATGCTCCAATTGCCAATCCGGATGCCGGTTGGCAGACATCGCTCAATGCGCCGCTGGTAGTCCGTATTTCTGACTTGATCGCCAATGACCGCGATGTGGAATGGAAGCCGCTACCCGGCCAGCCGATCACGCCGCCCTATCTCGAATTTTTAGGAACCCAAAGTCTATCTGATGGAACAATATCGGACTATCAGGGTGAGTTCCTTGTCATTGAATTTGAGCAAGATTTCTCTGGCGATATAGATTTTGAGTATCTGCTGGGTGACAATCAGGACGGTGTCAGTACAGGCGACGTCACCGGAGAAGTGTCCTCGATATTTGCGAATGTTATTACTGGCACTAATCGCCGCGACCTACTGATTGGCACCGCACTAGGTGAGCGCATCGAAGGCCTAGATGGTAATGATGATATTTATGGCCGCGGCGGCAACGACTATTTCGTTGGCGGCGATGGCGCGGATCGCTTGGACGGCGGAGAAGGTATTGATACCATCTCCTATGAAGGTTCCAACATCGGTGTTCGCATGGATATCCTGACCCGGATTGGGCAGGGCGGTCATGCGCAAGGCGATTTGTTATTCTCCATCGAAAATATCGTTGGCTCTGAATTTCGTGATCAATTATTCGGAAATTTAGAAAATAACAGGCTTGAAGGTTCTGGCGGCAATGATCTGATCGAAGGCCGCGAGGGAAGTGATTCTTTGTTTGGTGGCAGCGGCAATGACGTTCTGATCGGCGGCGGCGACGGTGATTTGTTAGATGGCGGCGCTGATATTGATACAGCCGACTATTCAGCATCAGCAGAGGCCGTTTCGGTTTCCTTGGCTAACGGCACCGCTACTGGCGGTGACGCGCAAGGCGATACACTCGTCTCTATCGAAAATCTTCGAGGATCAGAACTGGATGATGATCTGGAAGGCGATGGCGTAGCCAATATATTGCGAGGCGGACGCGGCGACGACGATATTTCTGGCGGCGGAGGCGATGACCTAATCGAAGGTGGGCGCGGCGCAGATAGTTTAGTTGGCGGCGATGGCTCAGATACGCTGGATTATAGCATTTCAGCGCAAGCTGTTTCAGTTTCATTGGCTACTGAGATCGTCAGCGGGGGCGACGCCGAAGGCGACACAATTTCAGGCTTTGAGAACATCTTGGGATCCGCCCATGATGATATCCTTGTCGGTGACGATAACGATAATATCATAAGCGGGAATGCTGGGGCTGATCAAATTACGGGCGGCCTGGGATTAGATACAGCAGATTATAGCAATTCTTTTGCTGGCGTTACGATCGATTTGGCAACGGGGCTCGGGAGCGGTGCTGACGCAGAAGGCGATGTCTTAACTGGCATCGAGGCTCTAAGAGGCTCTAATTTCGCAGACAGTCTTCTTGGAGATGATGGCGCTAACCAGTTTGATGGCAGCTTAGGAAATGATATCTATGAAGGCCGTGCCGGGTCTGACCAATATCTATTCGGGTTTGGATCTGCCAAAGATATTGCCCGAGAAGCTGGGGCAGCAGTTGACGTAGACCAAGTCGTTTTGGGCGCCGGGATAAGCCAAGCGGATGTAAGCTTTGTTCGTGAAGGCGATACGCTCATTATCGAATTGGAACGCGCAGACAATTTCATTCTCGATACGTTGATGATTGAGAATCACTATCTCGATAATGAAAATGGGATCGAGGAAGTTGTATTTGCTGATGGAACAACCCTCGACCGCGCCTCAATTCTTGCGGCCTCGCGCGAAGGTGGCCTCAATGCCGCCGATGACATTGTGCGGTTTGCGGACGAAGATATCAGTTTCAATTTTGATGGCGCGTTGCTTCTTGAGAATGACGCTGAAGTTGACGTCGAAAGTCTGGTCATTGTTGATATCGGTCTTGGCGAGGGCGGTAGCGCTGTCCTGGAAGCCGATGGGAGTATCACCTTCACCGGTGATCAGGATTTCAACGGGGATGCGTTCTTCAGCTATACAATCGAAGACCCATTCGGGCGGCGTAGCTCAGCAACGGCCAAAGTTGTGGTCTTGCCTGTTAATGACGCTCCTATTTCCTCTGACGATGCCGGCTTTGTAACCAACGAAGACACTACAATATCGATCAGTTTTGCTGATCTGCTTGCCAATGATTTTGATATTGATGGCGATAGTTTAACGATCGTCAGCGTCGGAAGGCCGCGCGATGAAAATGGTGAGGTCATTGAAACCCGCGATTTTGGTGATGCTCGCATTTCGGGTTCCAATGTGAACTTCGACCCGGGCGCGGATTTCTCTGGAATCGCGACTTTCAGCTACGTTGTTTCTGATGGCAATGGCGGATTTGACCGGTCTAATGTAACTGTTTCTGTCAACCCGGTTAACGATGCGCCGCGCCCTCGAACAGACGAGTTCAGGCGCCGGATGAACCAGAGCGTGACAACTACTATCGGCTCTCTGCTGTCGAACGACAGGGATCCTGAAGGCGATGCCATTAGTTTTGTTGAGCTGGGAACGGCCACTAACGGCTCTGTCTTCCAGTCAGGCAATGATATTTTCTTCACCCCAGACCAAGACTTCCTTGGTAATGCCAGCTTCACCTACGTTGTCGAAGATCCTAGTGGCGCGCGATCAATAGGAAATGTTGAAATCAATTTCCGTCCCCTCAATGATGCGCCAACAGCAAGAAATGACAGCTTCGAAACCGAAGAAGATGTCGCCATCGTCATTACTCAGGCGCAGCTACTTGGTAATGATACTGATCCCAATGGCGATGAGCTGGTAGTTTCTCGTCTCGACCTATTCCCTGATAAAGGGACTGTAGAGTTTAACGAAAATGGCGATATTCTGTTTACGCCAAACGCAAACTTCAATGGCATTGCCTCATTCGATTATTGGATATCAGATGGCGAAGCCGAAGACGGCGCGGTTGTTACAATCGACATCAGGCCCGAAAATGGTGACCCTTTTGTAAATGATGATGGCCCCTTTATTATCGACATGAACGAAGCCTATCGCTTCACTCCCGCCGACTTGTTCGCAAATGACGGCGACCCAGATGGCGATGTCATCGAATTTGTTGGCGTTGTTGCTTCGAACGGAAGCGTCAGAATTGAAGGTAGTAATATCATCTTCACACCCTTCGCCGGTTATACAGGCGCTGCCAGCTTTGTTTATAGTGCTATTGATGGGAAGGGCGGTATTTCTGAAACAAGTGCTCTTGTAACTATAGATGTTCAAGATCTTCCAGAACTGCCTGTTGCAGCGCCAGATGCATTTGCAATTATTGAAGATCAGCAACTCATTCTGACTGCCGATCAATTGCTTGCAAATGACAGCGATGAAGAGGGCGCGGTCCTACGCCTTGTTTCTGTCGGCGCCGCTTCAGATGGCACAGTGGAAATTGACGAATTCGGCAATATCGTCTTCACGCCAAATGCCAATTTTTCTGGTCAAACCAGCTTTGAATATGTCGTCACCGATGACTCTGAAGGCGAAGTTACGGGATTGGTCACAATTGATGTGGATCCAGTCAATGATGCTCCGATAATTAGCGCCTCGTTGATCGATGTAGCATTTGACGAAGATAATGCGGTTGATATCTTGCTTCCCCCTGGAACCTTCTCAGATGCAGACGGCGATATACTGGCTATCAGCGCTACTCTCGCGGATGGCTCCGATTTACCCGAATGGCTCACTTTTGACGGAGCACGTTTCTTTGGAACGCCGCCACTTGATTTTAATGGTTCTCTTGAAATCGCAGTCAGTGCTGATGATGGAGCTGTATCGGTTCAAGATAATTTTGTTCTGAGTATCAATGCGGTCAATGATGCGCCTGTTTTGGCGCTCATACTCGCTGATCAAAATGTACTTGAAGACACTGCTGTCGATTTTGCCATTCCAGATGGCATGTTCACCGACGTCGATAGCGTGGTCTCAATCTCAAGCAGCTTACAGGACGGCTCGAACCTGCCAGCATGGCTCAGTTTCGATGGTGTCCGGTTTACAGGAACTGTCCGTCGTCAGATAATTTGAGACATATGGCGGTTTAAAACAGGCGAGTATTTGGTTCCATCTGTTGGTTGATATTATGCGGCTATCTTGCGGTGATGCAAGCGCCTTTGTTCGATGGT
>Ga0189291_100355_pt1 | contig 19241 bp, 16 predicted proteins | sample UW1redminimetaG_FD_130331 | JGI IMG/M metagenome (GOLD analysis project Ga0189291, IMG submission 130331) | Marine microbial communities from the Costa Rica Dome - UW179B-red mini metaG | ecosystem: Environmental > Aquatic > Marine > Oceanic > Photic zone | place: Costa Rica: the Eastern Pacific... | reverse complement strand
TTCCACCGAGAGCGGGTCCCAGCGTTGTATCATGAATGGCTATTATGGCGCGTAATCCTGATTCAGGATCAGAGCACATTACAATTTGCTCGTGACCATGAGCCTGAAGAGCATTGAATATTGGAAAATTCGGATCTAATTCTTTCTTATTCATAGTATTTAAGGTAGATGCTTCGGTCATTGTGTAGAAAACTTTTTGGGGTGAAATAAACATTTGTGGAAACGCTTCCACAAGCTCTTCATTTATCTGAAGACTCTCAACTATTTGCTTATTTTTTACGATTAAAAACAAGCCTTCAAATATAAGAAAACATATGCTATATATGGAGGATTGATCCTTTGATTTTTTATATCACATAAGATTTGAAAGATTCTTGCCTTGTATAGGAGTTTAAAGCTGAGCTTTAATTATTTAATATTGTAACAGATTAAGTATTTAAGCTACGATATTGTATTTTATATGAAATAAGCGTAGACGCTTTGGTAATCTGGTTTGATCGCCACACTGCCTTTTATGTATAAAAAAATAAATAAAGTAAACCATGTCATTCCGCTGGGTATTCGCGCAGCCGGACGAGGACATCCTAATATCTGCATTAGAGCAGAAGCTCGGAGTCCCGGCAAAAATAGCCGAATTACTGGCTATTCGCGGTATAGAAACATATGATGATGCAAAACTCTTTTTCAGACCTACGATAGATAGAATCCACGATCCCTTCCTGATGAAGGATATGGATCTTGGCGCAGAAAGATTGGCGCTTGCCATTCGTAACGGTGAAAAAGTACTCGTTTACGGCGATTACGACGTTGACGGTACCACAGCTACGTCTTGTTTATACATATTTTTGAAAAAGTTTGGTGTGGATGTGGATTATTATATTCCACATCGATTTAAGGAAGGGTATGGGATAAACCCTGAAGGTATAAAATATGCAGAAGACAATGGATTTCACTTGATCGTATCTGTTGATTGCGGGATAACTGCAATTAAAGAAGCTCTTGTTGCAAAAGAGAAAGGGATTGACCTCATTATTTGTGATCACCACACTGTTGGTGATGAAATTCCTGATGCCGTTGCAGTTTTAGATCCTAAACGACTTGATTGTACTTATCCATTTGACGGACTCTCCGGTGCAGGTGTTGGTTTTAAGTTAATTCAGGGAACCATTATTAAACTTGGACTACCTAAAAAAGTAGCCTATCAGTTTTTGGATCTGGTTGCGATCTCTATTGCTTCTGATATTGTCCCCATAGTAGATGAAAATCGGATTCTGATGAAAGAAGGTCTTCAAATGATTCGAAAAAAACCCAGAGTGGGAATTAAGGCTTTATTAGATCTTATTAGAATGCCTAGGCAAGAGATCAATACCACTAAGATAGTTTTTTCGATTGGTCCAAGAATTAATGCTGCGGGCAGAATGGGAGATGCTACTACGGCAGTAAAATTGATGATTGCTGAATCAGATGCTAAAGGGAAAGCTTTTGCCCATGAGCTGGAATCAGTAAATATGAAGCGTCGCGAAAAAGACAGCAAAACTATGGAAGAGGCTCTGTCTATGATCGATGATGATATGGATATGGACGAAGCATCCATTATGGTTTTGTATAAGCATGACTGGCATCTTGGAGTAATTGGGATAGTTGCTTCCAGATTAGTGGACCTGTATCATCGGCCGGCAATTATGTTGAGTAGCGTAGAGGGAGTTATTAAAGGATCAGGGCGAAGTATTAAAGGCTTTAATATTTATAACGCTATGAAAAAGTGTTCAGATTTGTTGGAGCAATTTGGTGGACATGAGTTTGCAGCGGGTTTAACAATTAAAGAAGGAAAATTATCTGAATTTAAAAGACGAATGGGAGAGATTGCTTATCTGGATTTATCGGAAAATTCTTTTGAGCCCCAGCTTCAGATTGATACTGAGCTAAATCTGGAAGATATCGACATGAAATTCTGGAAACTTTTAAATCAGTTTGAGCCGTACGGGCCTCGTAATTTACGCCCGGTTTTTGTTAGTAAAAAAGTGGAAGCCGTTGGTGTTCCTGCTATTGTAGGAAATGGGCATCTAAAAATGAAGATCAAACAAGGCGATTCGGGAGTATTTGATGCTATAGGATTTAACATGCATGAATACCTTCCTTTTGTTCGCAAAGATACATTTGATATGGCCTATGTAGTTGAAGAAAATCTGTGGAACGGACGGCGTACACTTCAAATCCGAATTAAAGACATTCATCAGAATTAAGCGCAGAATAATTCTTGCAGGAGATAGGTAATTCTATAATGAAAACTATCCCATACTTCATCATGGATTTGATCCGCAACCTTAATCTTTTTCAAATCCAGGTCACGGATCTAGCCATTAATTGTAATGTATTTATTTATTCTTTACCGGAGTTCCTAAGTGAACACCTTCATTATACGCTTCTGCAACAGCTTCCATTACCGCTTCTGATAATGTTGGATGCGGATGAACAGCACTGATAATCTCATGTCCGGTTGTTTCCAGGTCGCGGGCAACAACAGCTTCAGCAACCATTTCAGTAACACCAAATCCGATCATGTGAAGACCTAACCACTCGCCGTATTTAGCATCAAACACCACTTTTACAAAGCCCTCTTCGTGACCAAGTGCAGTAGCTTTACCACTTGCGGACAGCGGGAATTTCCCAACTTTCACATCGTAGCCTTCTTCTTTTGCAGCAGCTTCAGTTAAGCCAACAGAAGCAACCTGAGGCTCGCAGTAAGTACAGCCTGGAATATTTCCATAATTGATTGGCTTTGGGTTTTTACCAGCTAATTGTTCTGCAAGAACCGTTGCTTCGTGAGAAGCCTTGTGAGCTAGCCATGGAGCTCCGATAATATCTCCAATTGCATAAATGCCATCAACACTCGTAGAGTAATCTGATTTATCAACAACAATAGCGCCTTTTTCAACTTTTACGCCAATGTCTTCGAGTCCAAGTCCTTCAACATTACCTGTAACTCCAACAGCTGAAAGTACAACGTCTGCTTCGATTACTTCCTCACCTTTCTTGGTTTTAACCGTAACTTTAACGCCTGAACCCTTCTTTTCAACTTTCTCTACTGTGCTTTCCAGCATTAAATTCATGCCTTTTTTCTTGTAGATTTTACCCAGTTCTTTTCCAACATCCTGATCTTCTACAGGAACTAAGGTCTTTTGCAGTTCAACGATAGTCACTTCTGTTCCTAATGTAGGGTAGAAGTAAGCGAACTCAACACCAATTGCCCCAGCACCGATAATCACCCTTTTCTTAGGCTGCTTTTCCATAGTCATTGCCTTTTCAGAGTCGATGATCATTTCACCGTCGATCTCCAGATTAGGAAGTTGACGTGGGCGAGCACCTGTAGCGATAATAAAATGTTTCGCTTTAATGCTTTCAGTTTCTTTTCCTTTCTCATCGTTTACAGCAAGTTCAGTTTTTGATTTGAAAACCCCTGTTCCCATGAAAACATCAATTTTGTTCGCTTTCATTAAGAACTGAACACCTTTGCTCATTTTGTTGGCAACGCCACGGCTACGCTTTACCATACCACTGAAATCAGCTTTTACGTCTTTTACAGAGATTCCATAATCATCAGCATGCTGTATAGATTCCATTACTTCTGCCGAGCGAAGAAGAGCTTTAGTTGGAATACAACCAATATTTAAACAAACACCACCCAGATGTCTTTTTTCTACTATTGCGGTTTTAAAACCAAGTTGTGATGCACGGATTGCAGCTACATATCCGCCGGGTCCTGACCCGATTACACATACATCAAATTCTTTTGCCATGATTTCCTTTTTAAAAATTATTCAAGATTCATATGATTTTGCCACTAAAGCACAAAATCACGAACGTAAACACATTTTAGTGCTTCCGTGTTTCTGTGGCTTAATACTATTTTCTTATCACAGTTCAGAAAAGAAAAATAAATTAACCAAGAATTAAAGATAAGGGATTTTGAATTGAAGTTCGAGTTTCTAAAATCATAGTTTTAGTATTGAAACAATCTTAAAACAATTTCTTTTCAATATATTTTGATGTTAATGTGACGAAATAGAAAATTGAAATATAGGAATTTATAAATGCTTACATGTATCATGTACTCATAGTTTTTTAAACTACTTGGCTATTTTTTTGGAAAAAAATAAAATGTTATTGTAAGTTCGTGATAATGAGAAGATGTTTAACATATACTTTTTTATCACTGTTTTTATTTTCTGGGTGCATCGAAGGACCTGCTGTTGAACAAGATTTATTGGTAGATATACCCGATGGAAAAGCATATGTCATTATCCGGCAACCTAGTTTTTTAGACAGAACAGCCGAGCAAAGGGGAATGACACCGGACGAATACCAGCAATATTTGCTTGAAAAATATGGCAAAACCCGTTCTCTTTCAGTAGAAATAGATAATGGTCCCTTTACAACAAATAGTGAGATCGGAACTCTCGAAGTCCAAACTATTCCCGAAAGCTATGCAGGACTTGAATGTGCTGAAATAGATGGAGGAGATTTAAAGCTAGCGCCTGGTGCTTACGAAGTATATGACAATGAAGTCACGTTTGATTTTCTAGGAAGCTTTTCTCTGGATAGCAACGACTATCTTCGAGACTGCATTGTGGAGGTAGTGTCACATGAATAGAAAAGTATTAATTTCAACAGTTCTATTTCTTTTTTCACTTGGTGCTGCTTATTCACAGGACGCCAAAGTAGAAGATTTATATTGGTTTTCTGATGGAGATGGTATTTCCGTCGAGTTCGAGCTTTACTGGAAACCTATAACTGTTGGAAACCCCTATGTGGAAACACAGATTGGAAGAGATGGGTTTACAGTATATGGCTATACATATGAAGGTGTAAACTACAAAAATAGTGACCTTAGTGAGTATGGAATAACATTCCCTTATTCAAGTAAAGGATATGCTGAGATTTCTGCTTCGGCTAGTATTGAGAGCGGATCAGTATGTGGTTTTGAAAGTATTGATTTAAATTCTAGGTCAGTTCACATTCCCGTAAAAACAACATATGATCTTGATGAATTTTCGTCAATAATCAAAGGATGTTTGGATGAATATAGAAAGGAAGAAGGTGTTAGTTGGGAAGCATTTTTAGATTTTTATAATATAGAAGTTGAACATGTCTATATAGAAGCCTCTTCACAGATTGAAAACGCGATCAGGAGAAAAATAGCTAAAGAAGAAAAGGAGGATGAGCTAGAAGGCAAAAGAGATGAGCTTTGGAATATTTATGAAAATGTTTGTTTCAAAAACTATGACGATTATGAGACACTTCGAAAAAATATGACTCGTTTTCGAGAAGTAACTTCTAACAAAGAATTACTAGCAGATTGGCAAAAAGAGTCTGTAGATAAATGTAGTGCAAAATTGAGTAAACGCTCTGAGGAACTTCTTTTCAATGATGAGGATGAAGAAGAAGAAGTTACAACACGTAGTTTATTTAATGCTGCAATAAATCGAGCCGAAGCGGCAGAGGCAAATGGAGATTATTATACTGCCGCAGATGAGTATAGGACTGCTTATGCATTAGATTCTCAGTACTGGTTACAGAATAAGATTCGAGAAATGGAACAAAGAGCCGAAACTCAGGCAATAGCTGCGGGAACAGCAACTTTTATTTCCGGAATGAACGAAGAATTCGCTGACCTACCGAAAGGAAGACTGGATGGTTCTTTTGTTTTTTCTGTAAACTATAGTAATCTTAATTATGGAGGAACCAATGGATTAGGTGGAATGGAGGGAGCCTCATTGGGAGGTTATGCCTCCATTGATAGAATTTTTTGGTTCGACAAGTATAAGCAGGTTGGCGCCCATTTAGGCGCGGTAGGAAGCCAATCGGCGCTTTGGGATAATTATGAGGGTAATAATAGTTTTACCAATGGATATAGCAGTCAACCTAATAATTTAGACATTGGTTTCTTTTTAGGCTTAAATGCTTTTGGAAAAATAGAATTGGATTATTACTTCCGAGGTTTGTCAATAAAAGGGGAATACAGCGCTGAAGACCCAAATTCTAGTCAAGGTCGGCTTGATCAACCCATAGGAGGTCCTCTTCATTTTGACGGTGGTGCAAGAGCTTCTTTTTATCTTTATAACAATAAAGAATTTTTTATAAGAGGTACCGGTTGGTATGTCGATGGATTTTCTGATAGCCCACTAAAATTTTTGGACAATGCGAACAATGATGAAGTTCAAACGGTTTCTTATGGGTATAGAATTGTTATTGCAAAGCGACCATGGTCACTTGTAATATTTAGTCAGCATGATGCATACCATACGAACGAGGCATTAAATGTAGGGCTAAATTCTTGGGGAATAGGACTCGGTTTGGGATTGGGGAACTAATTACCAATTATAATCTCTTTTCGTATAATAGATTCACTTTATTTTAGTATAATTATAAAAAATAGCAACAGATTTCTTTTATTTTGTTAAAAAAATATACGTTCACTCTTATTGTGCTTCTTAGCTTATCGGTAATCGTAAGTGCCTCAAATCCCGATGAAGAATACAAGACCAGATTAATAGAACATTTCCAGAAAAAAGGGGTTGATATTAAACCGTATTTCGAAGACACGAGATTTAAGTTGATAAACGGTATCACAAAAAAGTTTACACGCTCAGCAGAAGTAAAGATCGATAGTTTTGAGGGATACCAAAAAGTTTTAGGCTATGATAACAAAAAGAATAAAATTTCTTCTTTTTATGCTGATCACGAAGAAGAGCTTACCAAAGCTGAGCAAGTTTATGGAATTCCAAAAGAAATAATTATTGGGATACTGGGAGTAGAGTCAGAATTTGGCAAATATGAAGGTAAATATAATCCTTTTAACGCCTATGTTTCTATGATCGCCGAAGGTCACCGTTCCAAGTTTGCCTTAGCTCAGCTTGAAGAGCTAATTGAATGGGCGGATAAAAGAGAAGTAGATATTCTTGCTTTAAAATCCAGTTATGCAGGAGCAATGTCTTATGCACAATTTATCCCCTGGTCGTTAAACCGCTGGTTTGTTGGGGATGATCTATACAATATGACCAACAATATCTATTCTGTAGCTAATTATCTAGCTCATTACAAAGAAGTAACCGGAAGTGTTGAAAAGGCCATTCTCAGATATAACAATAGTACACTGTATCAACAGGCCGTTTTAGCGTTAGCAGAAGATGCAAAAGTAGTTACTGCAGATTAATCTTTTGAAATAGAGCTCTCTTCCTGTTTCTAAATTCAAACTTAGTATAGTTCTAAGGTTGATTCTAAGCCATTTTAAGAAAAGCATTTGTTTTTATGATTTTTTATTCTACATTTGTAGAAATAATTCTAAACTTGTAGAGCAATGCAATTATCTCAAACAGAAGAAGAACTCATGCAGCATCTCTGGAAGCTTGAAAAGGCTTTTATGAAAGACTTGCTGGATGCATATCCTGAAAACCAACAACCCGCGCCAACTACCGTAGCGACACTTCTAAAGCGAATGCAAGACAAAGGATTTGTTGATTACAAACAATTTGGGAGGTCAAGAGAATATTTTCCTTTGGTTAAAAAGTCAGACTATTTCTCTAAGCATGTGAATGGCTTGATCCGGAAGTTCTTCAACAATTCAGCTTCGCAGTTTGCTTCCTTTTTCACCTCCGAAACAGATCTTTCTGAAAAGGAATTGGAGGAGCTGAAGTCTTTAATCGATCAGGAAATTAAAAAGAAAAAATCATGATTGCCTATCTGATTAAATCCGGTTTTTGTTTGGTAGTTTTGCTGGCGATCTACTTAGTTCTGCTCGAGCGGGAAAAGATGCATCGGTTTAACAGGATCTTTTTGCTAGCTGCTTTGGTAGTAGGATTAACCGCTCCAATGTTTTCTATTGATATTGTTCGAAATAAAATGATTACGGAAACTCCAACCAAAATAGTAAACGATATTGCCGCCACTTCTTCTGATCTGGTGGCTAAAGCTGCAGAATATCCGTCAAACAGATCTAAAATTACTGAGCCCTCATATTCTGAGTTAAGTGTTTTGAATAGTAGCGAGATAGGCTATAAGCGCAATTTCTCGTATCATTTTTTGAAAGGTTTACTCCTTATTTTTTACTCACTGGTTTGTTTCTTCCTCTTTCTTAGAATGAGTGCTGTGCTTTATCGCTTTTATAGAAAAAGAAAAAGGAATCGGGAAATGACTTTTAGATCTACACGCTTGGTGTTAGTTAATGAAGTGATTGCTCCCCATACATTTTTGAGAACAGTTTTTGTAAACAAAGAACAGTACCAATCAGGGAACATCTCAGATCAAATTTTAGACCACGAACTAACTCATGTGCAGCAAATGCACTCCTTAGATGTGTTATTTGTTGAAGTGTTGAGAATCATCTTTTGGTTTAACCCTGTTTTCTATTTTTATAAAAAAGCTATTCAGATTAACCATGAGTTTCTAGCCGATGAATCCGTATTGAATAAAACAAATGATCCGATTTCCTATAAAAATCTATTATTAGAAAGTGTGCTTCCCAGTTATAAAACGGATTTATCAAGTAGCTTTAATTATAATCTTACCAAGAAGAGATTTTTAATGATGCTAAAAGAAAGTTCTTCGCTGAGTATTCTGTCAAGAAAAATAGTGCTAATACCAACTATGGTTTCACTCGCTCTGATTTTTGGAACTGAGATTTCGCAAGAAAGAAGATTGTATGAGATTGATGGTGTCAAATATTACGAAGCATTTCAAGTAGGCAGTCTTGATTCAGACTTAATTCTTTTGAATAAAATTGAAGACACGAAGGAGACGCTCTACTTTTTTAAATGGACTTACTATAATGAAGAAGGAATTCCATATACAGGAAACTGGATATCTGATAAGAAATATGATGACGACAAAGTAATTATGAAATCCGAAATAGAAGATGGAAAACTATTATCCAGGACTATTTACGATGAAAGACCAAACCAATATCCAATATTCAGAAGTAGGTATAAAGGAGATAAAATCGTTAACACTACATTTTCTGAAAGCAATTCTATATCAAGTATAAATGCTTTCAATTATTTGCCGGATGACGTCTCAACTTTAAGAATTGTTACCTCTAATAAAGAAGGTACTTGGACTGAACTTAAAAAACTGGAAAGGTTAACTCAAGGTGAGATGGAAAAGGTATATTTATCAACCACTTTTAATAGTTCTTGGAATATTATAGAACAAAAAGTCTTTGATAGGAAAGGAGAGCAGACTTTAACCCTAAAACATAAAGAAATCTTAGTGCAAGAAGCAGAGCTTAACTATCAAGAAACTCTTGAAGAATTCAATCGATTAGTTTCAAAAGTTAAATGGGATGAAGTTAAGTTAGTTTATGCTGAATTAGAGTTGGCTTATTCCATGTTAAGTGCATATCAAAAAGAATTGGATGGTAATAACAACCCAATCCCTGTATTGCCACAAAAGCCAATGGAGATTGGAGGGCAGCCATGATACTCTATCTTATCAAATCCGGCTTTTGTTTGATTGTACTTTTAGCTGTGTACCTGATTTTTCTGGAGCAGGAAAAAATGCATCGCTTTAATCGATTCTTTTTGCTATTTGCCTTGATGTTGGGGCTTACAATTCCATTTATCAGTTTTCAATTATACCCTGATCCAAGCTCTTCAAACGTTGAGAAGCAGTACGCTGCCAAATTAGTCAGAAATTCTGCAAAAATGGTTGCAGCTGTCACCAATGTATCCACTGATTTTGTTGAAGAAGTACTGGAGACAAAGCCGTTAGAAACTGAACTGAAAGAGGTTGAGGGTTTTCAGCAGGAAAAGGGGAAGTCGACATTGGAATCAAAAGAAGTCTCAGAAACTACTATACAGGGTCAAAACCATGAATTAGTCGAACCTGTAGAAGACCAGCTGGTTACATCTACTGAATCAAAAACAATAGAGCAAGCTTTTTCAGGCTCAGAGGAACTAAGATCCGACTCTAAGGCTTTTGTCTCCATCAAAGACATAATCATTGGTTTGTATGCACTAGTATCTTTAATATTATTTATCCGACTGTTTTATGGATTAGTAAATTTCTACAGAAAAAGAAAGTCAAATCCAGTAGTAGGATACGGATCAGCAAATATTTTTTTACTTACCGAACCGACGGTTCCTCATACATTTTTGAATACGATTTACGTCAACAAAGAGCAATTTGAGTCAGGTAAGTTAAGAAAGCAAATACTAGATCATGAACTTACACATGCCAAACAAAAGCATTCGGTGGATGTGTTGTTTATTGAAGTGCTGAGAATCATCTTTTGGTTCAATCCGATCTTTTACATATACAAAAGAGCGATTCAAATTAATCATGAATTTCTGGCTGATGATTCTGTGATCAGAAAAACTCTGGATCCTGTTTCTTATCAACAGCTTTTAATCAATTCGGTCTTTCCTTCTTATCAAACCGGTTTGGCTAGTAGTTTTAATTATTCGTTAACAAAGAAACGCTTTAAAATGATGGTAAAAGAGCATTCTAAACTTGCTACTGTTTCAAAGAAAGTACTCCTTCTCCCTATCTTGGCATGTATAGTTTTTGTGTTTTGTACTAAACCCTCTACAGAGAATCGCGAGTATTTAATAGATGGCGAAAAGTATATCGCTTATCACTGGGAAGGCCTTTGGTCTAATCAATTAATCCTCACGAAAGCAGAAGAAGTAGGACAAACGTTGAATGTAGGTAAACGAAATTACTACGATAAAAGTGGGAATTTATTTTCGGGAGAGTGGGTACTGTATAACAATGATAAAAATGAAGTTGATACGAGATCAGAGATTGAAAATGGTAAGTTATTAACAAGGGTACAATATACTGACCAAGTTAATTTCTCTGTGATGAGGACTAGTTATAAAGGTGACACTGTTTTAACTGCTATGTTTTCTGCTGAAGATGAATTATTCGGGCATAATACAATTAAAATGAATGCTGATATTTCTACTGTTCTTATTCAGTCCCGAGATTCGAATTATTTGTGGGGTGAGATGTATGTGATTGAAGACAAAAAAGAAAGTCTGGAAAATAAATCTGTCGTTTTATCCACTACCTATGATGAAGCAGGTAGTACTATTATCAAACAGGAAGTTCTAATCGGGGAAGAAACCATACCTGCTACTCAAGAACACATAGAAATAGTTGCTAAAAATGCTAAGGAAAGATACGAAGCTTCCCTTTCTGAATACCTTAGACTGCTTGCTAAAAAAGATATAGAACAAGTAAAATATGCTTATTTAGAAATGGAAAATGAACATTTACGCTGGATAGCATTTAAAAAAATAATAGACAATGACTTATTACCTCCGGCTCCTCCAATACCTACTTTTTCATCAGATAAACTACTTGGTACAGGATTAGGAAATACAACTCAAATTAAGCTAGAATATGAACAGATTTCAAAAGAATTTGATGAGAAAGAAGCGATCTATTTAGAAACAAAGAAAGACTCTGATCTTATAGAATATTTAAACATGTATGAGCAAAGAGTAAATGTCTATAAAAAGCTCAAAGAAATAGATGGCTCGGTTCTGCCTCCAAGACCAGCTGTTCCTGTAAAAAAGGAGCAATATGACAGAGTTAAAAACAAAATTGGAAAATTTACACTGACAGCTAAATCGAATGAACTAGAAATTGGAGGTTCCCCATTTCTAGGAGATTATTTGTCAAGACTTTCCAAATATGAAGGTGTTTCAAAAGGCTATATATCCGGAAATATGTCTGGTCGCGATGTTCTGTACGAGAGAATAAGAGTTATGTACTACCATGAGCGGTTAACCCCTAAAGAACAGAAAGAATATAAAGTTCCTCAACTCAGTGAAGATCTATTAAAGGAGATTGAATTGAATAAAGAAGAAAGGCTGTACGAGGATAAATTAAGTGAGTTTTTAAAACTGAAAAATTCATTTAATGAACTACCAAAGAATTCCAATCATATTTTATACGCTAACTATCGAGATCTGAGAGATCTTTATAACCAAATTCCTTTCTATTCCCGAATATTTATAGTTCAAAATTTTCCAAAGAATTTTGCTAACTCTTATATGATTAAAGATGAGAAAATTCTCTCAGGGGAAAAGTATTCCAAATTATTTGAAGTAAGTTTATCTAACCAAGACTCTTCACTGGCTCTACACTATATTGATGAAAAGGGAAATGCGGTATCAACAACCGTTGGGGAGTTATCAGAAAAGGAAATACAATACTTACAGAATAACACAAAAAAATCTAATGTTACGCAGGTTTATCCGCTACCTGATGAGAGAAAGCCAAGCGAAGAAGAAATTCAAAAGTGGCAGGATGAGTACTATTTTCAAATTTGGGTTGATGGTGAAATCATAGAGAACATTCAATTATTAAAGATGGACATGGACGATGTTCATCATTTTAGAATTCATGAGGCACGATGGAATGGAAATCGCCGTGTACCATATGATTTTCAGATTCTGATATATTCTCAAGATGCGTATAAAGAAATGATCGAAAAATATCGTCCTAACAAAAGTATAATAGCATTCCATGATGCTACAATTGTAAGATAACAGAACTAGTCAGCTAAGTCCTTTGTCATAAACCACCATTTAGGTTCGCCGTACTCAAATCCTTCTCTTTCATAGAGATTCTGTGCGGGATTATCTTCACGAACTTCTAAGGTTATTTTAGAGCAACCCATTTTTTCAGCTTCTTCTTGAACTGTATCAAGGAGTTTTGTTCCCACGCCCATTCCCCTAGCATCAGGATGAACGGCTACGTCATGAATTTTGAATGTTTTACTCGCTGTGAAAGTTGAATAGCCGATAAAGCAGGTTACAATTCCAAGAACTTTTTCCCCTAAATAGGCAATATAAGTCATTGTAGTAGGTATTTTCTTCATTTCAGCGATCATATCAACTCTTACTTCTTCGCTGAGTGCTTCATCCTGACCCATAGGATCTTTTGCAAATAAATCTACGATATTTACAATATCAGCAGCATGCTTGGGGTTATCAAGATCGGCTTTAATAATTTCTACTTTTTCGGAAACCTTCGTTTCAGTAATCAATTTTAGTGTAAATACATTAATTTTATTGCGAACTGTAAGCTAGGGACTTTTAGCCGGCTTTTAAAGTCGAAATGGCGATCTTTACAAATTGGTTATATCATTATTAATATGGAACAAATTTCCTTAGAAAAGCTTTAAAGTACTATGGATAATTTTAAAATACATTTCGGGGCATTAATATTATTTTTAACGCTGTTTATTGGGTGCGGTAATAGTGGTGGCTCCGGAGGCGGAGACGGAAATGGCTTTTCTAGTACACAAGGTGTTGGAGATTCAGCAAATGAGTTTCTTGCAGCTACAAATTATACAGCTTTAACCATTGAAGTGGATTATGTAGAAGGATTTCAACCTACACAGTCTGCGCTTAATAACCTTAGGACGTTTTTACAAGGCAGGCTTAACAAAACCAACATTTCTATTTCTTTAGACGACGAAATCCCCTCTCCAGGGGGCTCACCATACTCAGCTCAGGAAGCTTTTGACCTTGAGAAAGAGCATAGAGACACTTATACAGAAGGAACCACAATGGCGGCCTATTTTATAGTTCTTGACGGAGAATTTGAACAAGAAAAAGTATTAGGTTTCGCCTATTTCAATACATCGATGGCATTAATTGGCGGTACAATTGAAAATAACTCAGGTGGATTTGGCCAGCCTAGTCGTGAAACTGTAGAAACAGCTGTGATGCAACATGAATTTGGTCACATTCTTGGTTTAGTTGATAAAGGAACTCCTGCAATTCAGGATCATGTGGATGAGGAAAACGGCGCTCATTGCGATGTGGAAAGCTGCTTAATGTATTTTGCAGTAAGAACTTCAGACTTTATGAGTAATCTGATGGGTGGAAATGTACCTGAACTTGATCCTCAGTGTGTTCAGGATCTGCAAGCTAATGGCGGAAAATAAGGGAATACAAAAATAGGGGAACTACGAATTAGGAATAATCGAAATCGAACATATTCCTAATTCTCATATTTAACTTTTCCTAATTATTACCCTTGTTTGAATTTGAATAAATGTTCCGCACCTACTTTTTCTTCGGCTTGATTGAGTGCATACATAGATTCAAAAAGCACGATCGGATTTTCTTCCATATCCTTTGTTACATGAGTGGAATAGCTGGATTCTAATTTTTTAATTACTTCCGGGGCTTCATTAGGTAGCCAACGTGCACAGTAATAGGAAACCGGAGTTTTTACTAATTCCACGCTGTATTCTTCCAACATTCTGTGTTCAACCACTTCAAACTGAAGTACACCAACCGTTCCTAACAAAAGTTCATTACCAACTCCATTGGGTACTTCAAATACATGAACAACACCTTCTTCCGAAAGCTGTCGAAGACCTTCACGAAGTTGCTTTCTCTTAAATGGATCTTTGGTGGCTACTTTTTGAAAGTGCTCCGGAGTGAATAAAGGAATCACGTCAAAGCGAACTTCATTTTTTTCGAAAATTGTTGTGCCAATTCTGAAGTCGCCGGGATTAAAAATTGATACAATATCACCCGGATATGCTTCTTCCATCAGCTGGCGCTCATCGCCCATTAAAGTATGAGGCGTAGCCATTTTAATTTTTTTCCCTGTATGTGAGATCACTACATTTTGTCCGCGGCGGAACTTGCCTGAAGCGACCCGAATAAAAGCGGCGCAATCTCGATGACCAGGATTCATGTTGGCTTGCATTTTAAAAATAAATCCGGAAAACGCATCATCAATAGAGCGCTCTCCACCTTCAGCCTGTTCGTACATTTGTGGAGAAGGAGCAAGCTTGTGGAAGTAATTCAGAAATACATCCAACCCAAAATTATTAAGAGCAGAACCAAAAAATACCGGCGTAACTTTACCGGAGCTATATAATTCCTTATCCATATTCGGATACATATCTTCGATAAGCATCACTTCTTCACTAAAAGCCGTTTTTTCAGTTTCTGAAAGATTGCTTTGTTCAAGTGCTTTTTCCACCGACATTGTTTCGGTGATGGCTTTTTTTGTACCGTGTTCAGACTTTTCATACACATGCACATTTCCACCTATAACATCATAAATGCCCTGAAATTTTTGTCCGTAACCAAGTGGCCAACTTGCAGGGACAGCTTCAATCCCGAGTTTTGACTCCACATTACTCAACACTTCAAGCGGATCCATCCCGGGACGGTCGCACTTGTTCACGAAAGTGATAACGGGAACTTCACGTAACTTACATACTTCAAAAAGTTTTTCAGTTTGTTCCTCTACCCCTTTGGCAACATCAATAACCATCAAACCGCAATCCGCAGCTACAAGTGGTCGAAGCGTATCTTCAGAAAAATCCTTGTGACCGGGGGTATCAAGGAGATTATACTTAATATTGTCTTTTTCGAAGCGCATTACTGAAGAGGTCACTGAAATACCACGTTCTTTTTCAATGGCCATCCAGTCAGATGCGGCGTGATGAGAGGCTTTTCTTGCTCGTACTGATCCCGCTTCATGAATAGCTCCACCATACAATAAGAGCTTTTCAGTAAGTGTGGTTTTACCCGCATCCGGGTGAGAAATAATTGCGAATGTACGTCTTCTCTGTGCTTCTTTAAGAATAGGAGAATCGGCTGTTGCCGTTGTTGACATGGATAATTCCTTTGCTTTGATTTTTCTAAAAATACGGCTTACTATACTTTTTTACCTATTCTAATGTTGATTGATTATGTAATAATAAATACAATGAATTATGAGAACACTATTTTGTACAATTTTGGCTCTGATGCTGGTTTCAGGAACGGCAAGCGCACAAGTTATTGATGATAGCTCTATTCAGAATGCACAAAACAGCGGTTACAGTTTTGTTGAAGGAATGTTCGTTGCTTATTTGGCGGATACCGTTTCGCCGGGCTTTATCACTAAGCAATTTAGAGATCTGGAGATTTCTATTTTGGACGAGTACATCAAACCAATCATCATAACGGTCGTGAACTCTCCCTCTGAAGAAAGTGTGGAAAAACTCAGAAATCACCCAAAAGTTAAAGCATTTTATACAACGCCTTATAAAAATGAAATAGCAAAAATGGAAGAATTTTTGAAGAACACATCTTTATCTGAAGAACAAATAAAAGAGATCAGAGCACAGGCGTCACCTGTTGAAACCTATGTTATTGAGTTTGATTATTCTATAAACTCCATAAAATTAAAAAAACTCTTGGGCGAACTTCGTGATGTTGCATATAGGATATTAAGCGATCAGCCAAGAACGGTAACATTAAAAGCAGAACCCGGAAATGAACCATTGCTGATGGATAAGGTGGAGCAACTCCCTTTTGTTACTAGCACAGCTATGATTGGGACGATTAAAAATTAGCGAATCATGAAAACAGCTCTTTTACTATTTATAAGTATCATTTTTTCTTCACCTGTATTTAGCCAAATTCAAAGAATAAAGACAGGTGATTATAAATTCGCAAAAGGTGAAATCGAACTTTCTTTTGTTGATACAGTTTCTAGAGAATATGCTGAATTTAAAGTTGCTAAGGCCGGATATGAAATCCTTTCTTCCCATATAAGACCTATAACTTTTGTTTTGAGAATAAAAAAAGAAGAATTAGATATAAAGGTACTTGAATCTAATCCAGTTGTAAATTTTGTTATGTTTGAACCTAATACGTCTGACTCTGTCGCTGTTGAAGAAATGATTATTCGACAAAAAATGAATAAAGAGGAAGCAGAAAAGGCTCGGGAAAGATTCAAAAGTTTTAATGAAAAACACTGGGTAAGAATCTATATGAATTATTGGGTCACTGAAGAACTAGCTATGGAATTCATGGACGAAAACAAAGATTTGAACTTACAGATACCTCAAATTATCCCCAGAACAGCTATTGTTAAAACAATTCCAGGAAAGGAAAACGAAGCAATGAGACAACTTAAAAAACTAGATATTGTAGAAAGCGTAGCTTTTATTGCTTTAATAGATGAGTAAAAAATTTGTTCAAGGCTTCAGCAACACTTTCAAACACTGATTTTTTTCTTGATCAAAGAAACGATACGCCTCTACCCCATTTTTAAGATCAAAAGTGTGAGTGATTACATCGGTAAGTTTTAGATCACCGTTTTGAACTATTGGGATAATTTTTTCAGCATAAAAACGTGAGGAGCATCTGCCAGCTTTCAGTGTAATGTTTTTATCGTAAATATCGGGTGGAGAGAATGGAAGCTGATCAAAAGCTTGGACGCCAACAGAAGCCAAGATACCTCCGGGACGAAGAATGTCGAAAGCAGTTTTCATAGAAGCTTTACTGCCAACCGCTTCAATGACTGAATCGGCTCCTACTCCGTTAGTCAGCTCCATGATTTTTTCTAAAATGTTTTCGTTCAAATAATTGATCGGGGTTGCTCCATTTTTTTCAGTAAAGTTCAACCTGAAATCAATCCCATCCACAGCATAAATTTGTTTGCAGCCAAAATACATAGCTGCTTTTATTGCCATAATTCCAACCGGCCCGCAACCTATCACAACGCAAACATCTGTATCTTTTAACTCAGCGAGGTCCGCTCCAAAATACCCTGTTGAAGCAATGTCAGCCAGTAGGTTTCCTTGTTCCCAAGAAAGATCACCAGGAAGAGCAACCAAGGTTGCATCAGCCATTGGAACTCGGACATATTCAGCATGAACGCCGTGCAAGCCTATTCCATTTTCTCTCCAGCCATAAAGCTGGCTTTTCTCACATCGTGCTGTCAATCCTATGTTGCAAAAGTGACAATCACCGCAATTCACTGTAAATGGAGAAAGAACTCTGTCTCCGGATTTAAACCTTGAGACTTCACTACCAACTTCTACTACAATCCCAGTGAATTCATGTCCCATGATAGTTCCGATATCAAGGCCCTTTTCTCTGCCATGATACACATGCATATCGGAACCGCAAATTGCTGCACACTCTACTTTCACAAGAGCGTCTTTCGGAGAAATGATTTCAGGCTCAGGAACATCACAAAGTTCTACTTTTTTAATTCCCTGAAAAGTGATCGCTTTCATGATTTATAAACCTTCTTTATTGAGCTCTGGTTTTTTATCTCCTCGGTGGCAGGTATTGCAAGTGACGGCTCCTGTTCGTTCACCAAGAGCTTCAATATCAGCAAGTATATTGTTGTTTATTTGATCTACCATTTTGGACATTTCTCTTGCAATATTTTTAGCAGCTTTTTTATCACTACTCCAATCCATGGCATCATGGCAATGAAGGCAAGTTACTCCCAACGCTTTGGAATAATCAGTATTCATAATAGAAAGAAATTTGCCAGCGGGTATTTTGTTAAGTGTTTGAATGTTTAAATAGACACTTTCAGATGGATCATTTTCCCAGCCTTTAATCTGTTCTCGTAATTCTTCCAAAGCCATTTCTTGGTCAAAATTAGTGCTATCAAATTCTACTTTATACTTAACTAGTGGATCAGTCTCATTTTTTGATAATTGATCATAGTTGCTACACTGAGCAATGTAAAAACTCAAAAGTAGTGTAATAATAAAAATTGTTACTGCTTTCATTGTACCTGAACCGAGTATAATGTTCCCCAAACTTTGATCTTATTTTCGATCTTCAACTCTGTATACGAACTTTAGCCCGCTCCAGTTTTCATCAACGGCACAAACTTTCACATCAACTAAACCAATATTCAATCCAAGAGTTCGCACTTCGCTTTCCGGAAAAGTTGCAGTGAAGTCTTTGGAAGCTTTTTTAATCCACGAAACCCAAATCAATCCATTCTTATTGAGTTTATCTTTTTGCGGAGGAAACAGGGTGTGAAGTTCTTCTTCAGTTTTGCAAAATACATGAATGAAATCAATAGGACCCGCTTGGTCGGCATTAACAGATAGAACACCTTTCGGAAATTCACCAAGCATCTCTATATAATGATCCGGTTCATTGATAAAAAGAACGTTGTAACCTGCTTTAATGCCAAGTTTTTTTAATAAGGGAGTGCCGGAATATCCTGCCATATTCGAAATTAGTTGCTGAAATATAACACAGAAATGGAACTTAACAAGTTGGCTTTTTCTGAAATGAAATGATGAAAGGTTCAGCTCTGTTAATAGTATAGATAATCGAAACTATACTGATTGTAAATTATGTCTAATAACGAAACGCCAATAAACAGCACAAATCTGACAGAGAAAGAACTGGAAAATTTTAAGCAACGGCTCTTTGATGAAAAGAAGA
>Ga0189291_100354_pt1 | contig 19277 bp, 21 predicted proteins | sample UW1redminimetaG_FD_130331 | JGI IMG/M metagenome (GOLD analysis project Ga0189291, IMG submission 130331) | Marine microbial communities from the Costa Rica Dome - UW179B-red mini metaG | ecosystem: Environmental > Aquatic > Marine > Oceanic > Photic zone | place: Costa Rica: the Eastern Pacific... | reverse complement strand
TATGTCCAATAAGTTTGCATTATCGGACATATAAAGATATGCTCAGCACCATGTCAGAAAACACCAAGAAATCGACCTCAGAGCCGCCAAATGTGTCTTCCGTCAACGACGACAACGAGAGAGATCATCCTGACGGCGAGTCCTTGACCCTGCCTTCCTTTGTGGCGGGCTCAGGCACGCTCGATCGTTTGGTCGATACGGCCCGCGACTATGCGCGCGCAGCGGCCTCAGACAACACGCTGAAGGCCTACGCGAAGGATTGGATGCACTTCGCGCGCTGGTGCCGGATGAAGGGCGCGGAGCTGCTGCCTCCGTCGCCGGAGATGATCGGGCTTTACCTTGCCGATCTGGCGTCCGGATCAGGCCCCTCCCCTGCCCTATCCATCTCAACCATCGACCGCCGTCTGTCCGGTCTCGCCTGGAACTACGCACAGCGAGGGTTCGCTCTCGATCGCAAGAACAGCCACATCGCAAGCGTCCTGGCCGGGATCAAGCGCAAGCATGCGCGCCCACCGGTGCAGAAAGAGGCGATCCTGGCCGAGGACATCCTCGCCATGATCGCGACCCTGCCCTTTGATCTGCGCGGGCTCAGGGACAGGGCGATTCTGCTGCTGGGCTATGCTGGCGGACTGCGCCGCAGTGAGATCGTCAGCCTGGATTGCGGAAAGGACGACACGCCGGACAGCGGTGGCTGGATTCAAATCTTCGATAAAGGCGCTCTGCTCACTCTTGATGCCAAGACCGGTTGGCGCGAGGTCGAAATCGGGCACGGATCGTCCGAACAAACCTGCCCCGTTCACACGCTTGAGCAATGGCTGCACTTTGCCAAAATTGATTTTGGGCCGGTGTTCGTCGGCACCTCGCGGGACGGCAAGCGCGCACTGGAGGCGCGACTCAATGACAAACACGTCGCGCGCCTGATCAAGCGCACGGTGCTGGACGCGGGCATCCGCTCGGAGCTCCCCGAGAAAGACCGCCTCGCCCTCTACTCCGGCCACAGCCTGCGCGCAGGCCTTGCCAGTAGCGCCGAAGTCGATGAGCGCTACGTCCAGAAACACCTTGGCCACGCATCGGCCGAGATGACCCGTCGCTACCAGCGCCGCCGCGACCGGTTCCGCGTGAACCTGACCAGGGCTGCGGGTCTTTGAATAGGTTCATCTTTCATTGCGTCTAAGTGCTGTCAGAGCCGCAATGTGGCGGGGTAAGTCGCTGCGAGAATGCAGGATATCGACAATGATGACCTCCTCAGGCAGATCCAGGAATACCAGGAAGTGCTCCCCTGCCCTCAAGTATCTGAGGTCTGCAGCGTCATCGACCAAGATCGAACAGCTTCGGCTATGTGCCTGCCCATTCACGATAGCATCACAACGGGAAAGGAGTTCCGCCTCGTAGATATCCGCCTGCCCCGGCCCGAAGGTCTCGATGGTCCAGAGGGCGATCTCAACGAGGCTTTCTTCTGCGCGAAGTGTTAGCCGAAAAGATCGACTCATCACGTTGGCCGTGCCCTCGCAAAAGCCCGGCGAACCGCATCCGCCCCACTCCCTTCGGCCAAGTCACTGCGTTCTGCCTGCTGAAGACCTTCTAAAAGGCCGCCCCGAATGCCGACCAGTTGAGCCTCTTCCTGCTCAAGCAATCTCAGCCCCGCGCGCAGAGCCTCGCTCACATTCTGATAGCGGCCGGACGCGACCAGAGCCTGAACCAGCTGGTCCTGGGTTTCGGTCAGAACAACGTTGCGTGTCACCATGGAACAAATCTCCTTATTGGCAATATATGCCAATGCGAGGTTTCGGTCAATGTCAGGGAGCCTTGCTTCGCCGTTTCCAAAGGGTCGTTTAATCGCGATACCTTAAATTGTAAACGGCCCGATTTCATGCCCTTGATAGGCTATGCGCGAGTTTCCACGGAGGATCAGACCCCCCTGCCCCAGTCTGAGGCCCTTCAATCTGCGGATTGCGCCGAAATATTCGAAGAACACGCCTCTGGCGGCAATCGCGCGCGTCCAGTGCTTGCGCGCGTGCTCGAACGTGTCCAGAACGGCGACACGCTGGTCGTCGTTCGTATCGACCGCCTTGCGCGGTCCTTGTCGCATCTTCTCGAGGTGATTGAGCGTCTGGAGGCCAAGGGGGTTTTCTTCCGTTCTCTCCAGGACCCGATCGACACGGCTTCTCCACAAGGCAAGTTCACATTGCAGGTGTTGGGCGCAGCGGCCGAGTTTGAGCGGGCGCTGATCCGCGAACGTACCAAGGCGGGGCTGGCAAGTGCCCGTACTAAGGGCCGGGTCGGCGGGAACCCGGGCCTACGCGCCCGCGATCCAGCGGCGCTACGCAAGGTGCGGCTAGCGCGGCAAGCCGGCTACATGGAGCGGCTGAACGAGACGGCTCAAGACTGGGTGCCACATGTCCGACGACTTCGACCCGATATGGCCTGGGAAGATGTGCTTCGGATCATCAATGGCCCCCTGCCCCCAGATCGCCATTGGACCCAAAGCCGCCTGCTCCGCGCCGTGAAGGCGTATGTGCGCGACGGGTTTCTGCCCAATGAAGTGCTTGGTCGCGCTGGACGACGCGAAACCGACGATCGCCTGCCCGCGATTGTCGCTGGCATCAAGGGCGCGGACCCTGACATCACGCTCCAGGCGATCTGTGACCGGCTGGAATCCATGCGCGAACGCTCCCCGCGCGGACGTGCCAGCTGGCAGCCGTCGTCCGTGAGGATGCTGCTGGAACGCGCGGAGAAGTTGGGCTTGCTGAAGTGCGCGCAATAAAAACAACCTTGCAAATCTTCCAACTCATGGAACGATTGCAAGGTTGCAGCCCATTTTCTGGTCAGGTGAATGGATTCACGACGCGTATCTGATCTTCGACCAGCAATCCGTCGTGCATATCTTCGCTCCACAAAGTCGTGCATCCAGCAATAAGAGCGGCCGACACAATCATCGCGTCATAGACCGAAAGCTGGTATTTTTCTGCCAAAGCTCGGCCCACAAGATGGGTTTGCACAGACAGGTCCTCGACTGGACATAAGGATTGGACCCCTACGAGAAAAGCGCCGGTCTCCTCCCAACTGAGACCGGCTTTCCTCCGGCAATTGACCATCGCTTCGTTCAGGACCTGCACACTGATCCGCGGCCCTTGCCCCAGGATGTCTTCCGCCCGATCCGCCTCTGGGCCGTCATCAAGAAGGTAAAGAACGACGTTTGTATCCGCGAATTCAGCGCTCATGCGCAGCGTCGCGGCTCAGGCGTGCGTCCTTGGATAGCTTTCCGCGAAACCGCCTTAGCCCATGCAGGACTTCATCGGCGCGAGGTTGCCGCTGGACGAGCAAAGTACCGTCGTCCTTTATCAGATCGATTTGGTCACCCTCTTTGAGTCCAAGTTCGCGCACAAGATCGGCAGGCAGCCGGACCGCGAGCGAATTCCCCCATTTTGCAACTTGCATGTTGTTGTTCCTCCAGGTGGATATACGATCCTATATGTATATCATTCTGCCGCGATTGCCAAGATCAGCATGCGACGACGACGGCGAACGGGCTTGTGTTTCGACAGTGAGCTCACACAAGATGTGGAAAAAACTTGCGCGAATCCGACTCTTACGGCAATAGTCACGGAAACGAGGCAAAAAACGTCAATAACCGTGAACACGCCGAAGACGCGTAGCGCGGATCGAGAGGGCAGATGAACAAGACTTTCGTGCATCAGGACCTGAACGCGGTCATCCGCCAGCACTCCGAGTGGCTGGCCAACCAGCTGCATTCGCAACGCGAGAGCCTGTTTCCTCCTGACGCCACAAAGGAAATGCGCAAATTCACCTCCGGCGAAGCGGCAGCGCTTCTTGGTGTGAACGACTCATACCTGCGCAAAATCAACCTTGATGGCAAGGGCCCTTCGCCTGAACTGACGGCCGGCAATCGTCGTCTGTATTCCGCGCAGGACATTCAGGCCCTGCGTGTCCTGCTGGAAAAGACCGCGCGAAAGCCTGGAGACTATATCCCCGGACGGCGTGACGGCGATCACCTTCAAGTCATCGGTGTGATGAACTTCAAGGGTGGTTCGGGCAAAACCACGACTTCGGCACACCTTGCACAACGGCTGGCCTTGCGCGGTTATCGCGTCCTGGGCATTGATCTTGATCCGCAGGCCTCATTCACGGCGTTACATGGCGTACAGCCCGAATTCGATCTGACAGATGGCGGCACGCTCTATGACGCGATCCGCTATGACGACCCAGAGCCGATCCGCGCCGTCATCCGCAAGACCTATATCCCGAACCTCGACCTGATCCCGGGCAATCTTGAACTAATGGAGTTCGAACACGAAACGCCGCGTGCTCTTTCACAAGGCAACGCAGGCCTGTTCTTTTTCCGCGTTAAAGAGGCGTTGGCGCAGGTTGACGGCGATTACGACGTTGTGGTCATCGACTGCCCGCCGCAACTGGGCTTTCTCACCATGTCCGCACTTTCGGCTGCCACCGGCGTGCTGGTCACAATTCATCCGGAAATGCTCGACGTGATGTCGATGTCGCAATTTCTGCGCATGACGGCTGATCTGATGGACGTGATCGCCGAAAGCGGTGCGGACATGTCTCACGACTGGATGCGCTATGCGCTGACACGCTATGAACCTCAGGATGCACCACAAAACCGGATCGTCGCCTTTCTGCGCACCATGTATGGCGATGCGGTGCTCAACTCGCCAATGCTCAAATCCACGGCGATCTCCGATGCAGGTCTGACAAAGCAAACCCTATACGAAGTTGAGCGGAGCGCCTTTACCCGCACGACTTACGATCGCGCCCTTGAAAGCCTGAACGCGCTGAACGACGAAGTCGCTGATCTTATTCAGAAAACGTGGGGGCGGTCATGACGAGTGGCAAGAAAAAACGGATGTCGATGCTCGATAATCTCGCGGCAGCCGGTGGCCCGGCCCCTACCCCTCAGGCTGGCGCCGTAACCCCTATGATGACGTCCAACCGCGCCCTGCGCTCGGCCCGTGATGCGGTCGATTCACATCATGTCTGGGAACTCGACCCGGCCAGTATCTTCGACGACCGAATGGCCGACCGGCTTGATCCGGCGGATGTGCATGATCTGCGCGCCGCAATCGAGGCGAATGGTCAGACCGTACCAATTCTTGTGCGCCGGCACCCGTCAGAGACGGACCGCTATCTGCTCGTCTATGGTCGCCGCCGGCTCGAGGCGATCCGCCAGTCCGACAAGGTCGCCAAGGTGCGCGCACTGGTCGCCAATCTGGATGATGACAGCGCCCTGCGTGCGCAGATTTCCGAAAACATGGCGCGCCGCGATTTATCCTTCATTGAAAAGGCGATTTTTGCACAAGAACTCGTATCGTCGGGCTTTGGAAATCAATCACAGGTTGCAGAAATTCTGACTGTGACCAAATCTTCGGTGTCCATGGCCATCGCCATCGCCGACATGGTCGGTACAGACCTCATCCGCGCCATCGGTGCTGCACACGGCATCGGCCGACCCCGGTGGGAGGCCATGGGCCGTGCCATCGCGGACAAGGGCCTGGATCGGGGCAGCCTGATCCGCCTTGCTGAGGAAACCCATGGCAAGGCCGATGTGGCCATGGTGATTGATGCCGCACCTGCGACCGACGACCCCTCTGTGCAGGCGTTCGAGGCCGTGTCGAAGGTTGTCACAAGGTTAGTCAAACCGGCCAATGCCCTCTCCCCTTCTGCTGCATCCAGTCAGCCTCTCAGGATTGGGGGCAAACGTGGCGGCACGCTCAAACGCACCGCCAAAGGGATCTCGATCGAGTTGCAGAATAGTAAGTTTGCCGACTGGGTAGAGTCTGAAGCCGATGATTTGATTGAAGAACTTCATGAACGCTGGAAGCAGCGTTCAGAAGACTGAGGAAGAGCAGAAACCAAAAACAGGAGGCACGAAAAAGCCAAAGAAAAGGTCCCGCAAAGCGACCGCCCTACGAGACCCTGACTTGTTCTTAGCACTCTCAAGTTAGTCTCGGACGCCGTTTTTCGCAAGTCTTAAGTGATTCGCGGACCGTGATTTCTTTGTCTTCGTGAATGTAAAATGGACTACACCCCCGTAACGCCTTTCAGGCGACCCATAAATGCTGCCATTCTGCACTATCATGCAGCGGCGCAACAGGACCTCCCGCCTTCCGGCGTCAACAAATGGGAAGCACTTCGCGAACTCGCCGCTGCCCGTATCGCCTTCGGCTTGTCCGACCGTGATTTGAGCGTGCTTCAGGCATTGGTTAGTTTCCATCAGGCCACGATCGTTGGCGGGAACCATAGTGAAACTGTCGTGCATCCGTCCAACAAGGCAATTTGCGAGCGCCTGAACGGCATGCCCTGCTCGACCATGCGGCGGCATCTGGCGAACCTGGTGCAAACCGGTTTCGTCGTGCGTCGCGACAGTCCCAATGGCAAGCGTTACGCGCGCCGGTATGGCGACGAAAAGATAGCTTTCGGCTTCGATCTGGCCCCCCTCGCCCAACGCTTCGGCGAAGTGTGCGAAGCCGCAGAGGTTGTCCGTGCTGCGGAGGAGCGCTACAAGCGGCTCAGGTCCACTGTAAGCCTCATGCGCCGTGATCTTGCGGGTCTTGTCGACTACGGCCGCTCTCTGCGCCCTGACCGCGCGATGTGGGACCAAGCGTCCGACCTCTGCGTCCTGACGGCGCGCGACCTTCGCCGCAAACTCGACTTTGCCGAGTTGCAGAAGATCGAAGCTGCGTTGTCCGAAGCCCTGAACGCCATAAGGGACCTGTTGGAACCAGTGCAAGCAGAAGATATGAGCACCAATGAAGTCATAAATGAGCAGCACTATCAGAATTCAAATAAAGACTCTTATGATTTTGAACCACGCTTAGAAAAAGCGCAGGGCGAGCGCAGCGTCTCCGATCCGACAACATCACTGGTTGCAGTGGATGGGACTGATGACCCTGTCCCGATCGACAACAATCTCCCTAGGATCCCCCTCGGTCTCGTCTTGGCCGCATGCTCTGAGTACCAGACATATGCTGAACGACCCGTGCGCCATTGGCATGATCTGGTAAGGGTTGCGGATGTAATAAGACCAATGATGGGCGTCTCTCCTTCAGCGTGGGATGAGGCCAAACAGCATATGGGCCCGGAAGAGGCATCGGTTGTCATCTTGGCAATGCTGGAACGCTTTGGCGACATACGTTCACCTGGTGGGTATTTGCGGTCGCTGTCTGCGAAGGCTGCGCTCGGTGAATTCTCTTGTGGCCCCATGATCATGGCCCTTATGAGAAAGGACGCTGCATGAAAAGTTCACAGCTGTGAACTACGTCTTGTTTCGTCGCGCAGAAGAAAAGTTCACAGCTGTGAACTCATTGTTTAGGGGATCCGTCCACTTTCTCCCTGGCCATGCTTCTCTGTGGAGAGCGAGAACTAACGAAAATCAAACAGTCAGGTCACCATCTCCAAAGAGGTTTGGAAAGAGTCGCTCTCGATAATCCAACGGAAACGCCAACCGAACTGGCGTCTTCGGCGAGGTAGAAGTCAGGTATCCGGCGGCGGTCAGTTTACTCAGCGTGTTGCGAGCAGTACGCTCGGATGTCTTGAGCACAATCTGTGCGTCGCCTCGTTCCAGTGCGCCATGCCGAAGAACCGCCGAAATCAGTTCCGGCGCTCGCTTGTCATCGATGGTATCTGCAACGAGGCGACGATACCGTTGGTCCAATCCGCCGAGATCGAACAATCTTGCTGAGAAAGTGATCTGGTCGAGAGTCACCTTTAGGAACCATTCACTAAACGTCTTCAGTGCCGCTTCTGACAGGTTCCCCCGTCCGTCGCGGTCTCCGCGACGTGGACTGTCGGCCAGATCCATCATCCGTTTGTACTCGCCCCGATCGGTTAGCCCGCGGGCCAGCCCACGTGATACGGACCAGAGCCCTTGGCCGCCAATCCCCGCTGTGAGGGCCATGGCATGAGACATCATTCTGCTGACACGGCCGTTACCATCCGGGAAAGGGTAGATGTAGTTGAGCCGGTGATGTGCAGAGGCGACCGCGATGATCCGTCCGCTCGAAGACCGCGCCGCAATCTGAAATCGTTTGTCGAAATGGTCCATGAATGCCGCGACGCGCGACGATGAAGGAGGTAGGTGGCGCCCGACCGCAACTTCCCGATCGTCATCCTGGCGCATGCGTCCCGGAACGATGGGCTCTTTTGTGCCGTCGGGATGTTCGATGACCCGAAACTCATCCGGCATCTCGTCGTAGAAGCTCTTATGGACCCAAGTCAGGAATTCGACGGATGTGGGGCGGGGCAGGGTGCCTATGCGATGCATCTCATCGATGGCCCGTTGAACGATGACGTGCGCCCGGGCCTCAAGGGCGAGAGGGCGGGTTTCTTCCTCAAGCTCGGCGCCAGCCAGCGCCCTTTCGATGTCGCGGGGGCGCGTGTTGTGTCCCTCGATCAGGTTGGAGTAATAGCAGTTCATCACGCGGACGAGATCGGCAAGTTCGGCTGCGCTGTCAGGATGCAACCCTTGTCCCAGCCCGGTGGCTTCCCTCTGGATGTCGACCGAAAGGTCTGCCAGTTCTGTAGGAATATGCTCCTCGAAGAAGCAGGGTTCGATCCTGGCGGGTGTTTCCAGCATTTTGCCGATCTTCCATATTTGCTAAGTAGTTGAAAAATAAACACATTTCGTACTTTCAAGCAAGGTTTTGCCGATATGCGTTGCCGATCTTGGTTGCCGATCTAGAATTGCTGCATGAAATCAATGGCTTCGGCAGATGTGCCGGGCTTTTCGGTTTTGTTGTGTGCCCAACGGGGCTGGAGAAAGTGAAAGTGTTCTTCGGGATTTGTGACTGACGGATGAGGGCCTTTGGGGTCCCTCAGATGGGTCCGGGCCGGGTTCCGGTCTGCCGTTCCTGATGAAGGGCATTCCGATGCAAACAGGTGTCTTGCGCGTGTTGCGCGCGACCGCTGCCTCGTGGTGGCGACACAAGGAACTACGCCGAACCGGCCAGACGGGGCAGGCTCAGCGGAGCGAGCGGGAGACTGTCCTGCGTGATCTCGGCTATCTCATGCAGGCGGCGACATTGCCGGACGCGCATGTGATCTGCGGAGAGGGTGGGACATTCATCCATCTCGGTTGGACCACCGTGTCCACGCTCGCGCCGATCGAGCGCTTTCCCTTGGCCGCACTTGCGGTCGCACGAGGGACGCCGTTCATCGATATCCGACCCGTCACAGATGTCATCGCCTTCGCGAACCTGCCGCGGGTGGCGGGGGACGGATCGGGCGACCCTGAACCTTCGGGTTCCGGCAAGTCCGTCTCGCTGACCACCTACATCGACATGGTCGAAGGGCTCGGCGCGAGGATCCTCAACGATCCGCGGTCCCATCAGTCAGCCTGATCACCACTTATGCTCACCAAAACTCGAAAGGAGGCCAGCCATGGCCCGATCCCGCACGCCCAAATTCGATGCCTCCGAGGTCATCACAAACGAAATCATCCGTATTATTGAGCGCGGCGTGTTGCCGTGGCGCAAGCCCTGGACCGCTGGCGGCAGCTCTCGCCCCCTGCGCGTGGGCGGCGAACCCTACCAGGGAGTGAACAACTTTCTGCTGACGATGCGGACCGTGATGGCGGGCCACAGCTCTCCCTTCTGGATGACGTTGCCGCAAGCCAATGCATTGGACGCAAAGGTTCGCAAGGGCGAGAAGTCCTCTGTCGTCGTTTACTACGGTCAAAGCCGGAGAGACGCCGGCGATGAGCATGATCACAGCGACGGCGATGATCACTCCGAGGAGGCCCGGATCTTCCGCTTCCAGAAATCCTACCGTGTGTTCAATGCCTGCCAGATCGAGGGCTTGCCCGACAGATTCTACCCTGACCCGGAGCCCGTGCCCGAGCATCCGCCGTCCGAGCCCATCCCGCACATGCAGGCGTTTTTCGAAGCGATCGACATCACGACAGTCTTCACGGGGACGGAAGCGTACTATTTGCCCCCCGTGGACAAGGCCTACATGCCGTCCATCACGCGGTTCCAGGACCCGCGCAATTTCTACGGGGTTTGGGCCCATGAGCTGGCCCATGCCACGAAGGCCCCCCATCGGTTGAACCGTGATTTTGGATTCTCGAAGTTCGGCAACACGTCCTATGCGCGCGAAGAGATCGTCGCGGAATTGACCTCAGTGTTTCTGGGGCAAACGCTCGGCTTCACGGCCCATACGCTCGAGATGAATGCAGCCTACCTCCACAACTGGTTGCGCGTCCTTCGGTCGGACAAGGGCGCGATCTTCAAGCACGCCGCGGACGCGCAGCGCGCCTGTGACTATCTGATCGCCAGATCTGAGGCGGGGGTAGGGCAGGGGGCAGCGCGGAGGCCGCCTGAATACTCTGTCCAGCGAACTGGAGAATGGCAGATATGAGCCCAACATACCGAGACTGCGGTCGCAGTGCGCCGACGTCGGATGAAATGCGTTCGATGGCAAACTGAGCAAAGCGCCGACGGCAAACAGCTTACTCAACAGCCGCGAACTCACGGTCTTGCCGCGGCGACCGGCCGAACTTGCGGGCGTATTCCCTCGAAAACTGCGCCGAGCTTTCGTAGCCGACACCGAATGCGATCTCTGACACTTTTGCGCTGGATGTCTGAAGCGCATCGCGGGCACGCAGCAGGCGCAGGTCCTTCTGATATTGCAGCGGAGAGGTGCCGGTCACGGCCTTGAATTGCTCGAAAAAGGCCGAGCTGCTCATGCCGACGCCTCGAGCGAGGTCAGTGATGACAATCGCCTTGGCGAGATGGGTCTGGATGTCCCGCGTGGCCTGAAAAATGCGACTGGCCGTGCTTTCGTGCCAAAGCAGCTTGTGCAGCGTCTCGCCATGCGGCCCCATCAACAGTCTGGCGTGGATCTCGCGGGCAGTGATCGGGGCCAACAGACGCCGCGCGGCGTCGGTTTCGCATTGGCCAAAGTAGCGCCGCAGAGCGTCTTCGATCTCTGCATCCGTCTCGCACAGATGAATCGAAAACGGGTCCGACGGTCTGCTGTCCGATGTGGGCAAGACCGCAGGTGCCAGAGAGCGGAGTAGGTCCAGATCAAGCGGGAAGACGAGCGCGATGTAAGGGGTCTCGGGCGTCGCTTGGGTGATCCGGGACAGGACCGGCAAGGCATGGCTGACGATCAGGGACTGCCCGGCTTGGACCTGCAGCGTTCTCGCGCTGCTCCCGACTTCCTTGGCGCCTTGCAAGACGAGACACAGCAGCGGGCGGTAGACTGTCGCGTTCTGGCTTGTAGTGGCGTCATGGCGCAACAGATGCGTCCCGCTATCCTCGTGAAACAGCGCGCCCTGCTGCACCCCCGAGTGATCGAGGATCGATGACATGCGATTCAGCAATGTTTCAGGTGTCATGGCCGCCCCCGTTGTTTCGGCTCCTAAGCTCTAGCACTTAAAGGAGTGAGAATTTACCGATAAATGCAATGCCCGGAGGATTGTGCAAAAAAAGCGGACAAATCAGAAAGATTACCATGCCTGTCCTGAATATCGTGTCCATAACGACATGAAGGGATCGCTAAGATGAAAAAAGTCATGATTACCGGGATCGCTGGTGGCTTCGGCAAGCCGACCGCGTTGGCTCTGCTGGCAAAGGGCTACGACGTTGCCGGAAGTGTGCGCAGCCGCAGTGGAAAGAACGCCGCGACTGTCGCCGAGCTTGAAGCCGCAGGCGCAAAAATCGTCGAAATGGATGTGACCGACGCGGCCAGCACCGAGCGCGGTGTAGCAGATGCGATCTCGCAACTGGGCGGGCTCGACATCGTGTTCAACAACGCCGGGATCGGCTCATACGGCATTCAGGAGCTGATGTCGCCCGAGGACATGACGAGGGTTTTCGATGTGAATGTCATGGGTGTGCAGCGGGTTATGCGGGCAGCCCTTCCGCATATGCGGGCGCAGGGCCGGGGAACGGTACTCTATACTTCCAGCCTGATCGGGCGGATTGCGAGCCCGTTCTACGGCACCTATTCGGCGTCGAAATGGGCGCTGGAAGCCATCGTCGAGTGTTACCGGACCGAGCTTTCCGGTTTCGGGATCGAGTCCTGCCTAATTGAACCCGGAGCCATGCCGACAGCCTTCTTCGACGGTCTGGTGACACCTAACGATGCCGCCCGCGAGGCCGAATACGGCGACTTTGCCGCCGTGCCCGCGATGTCGAACGCTGGGCTGGCCCAGATGCTCGAGGCGACGCCAATGCAGCGGCCAGAGCGGATCGCAGAAACCGTCGCAGCCCTTCTGGACATGCCGTTTGGGCAAAAGCCCTTTCGCACGGTGGTGGACCATGTCGGCGTCGGCCCCGAGATCGAACGCTACAACGATGTGCTCCATGATGTGACCCGCACGGTCCTGACCAACTTTGGCATCGCCGAGATGCTCGACCTGAACGCATGAGGAGACAGACATGAACACCATATTGATCACAGGGGCCTCATCCGGCATCGGCGAAGCGACGGCCCGACACTTTCAGGCGCATGGGTGGAACGTGATCGCCACGATGCGAGACCCATCCAAGGGTGACGCGCTCGCCGTTTTGGACAACGTGGCCGTGGTCCGGCTCGACGTGACCGATGCAGCATCGATCCCGGCGGCTGTGTCGGCGGGCATCGACCGCTTCGGCAAAATTGACGTGCTGCTCAATAACGCAGGCTACGGAGCCTACGGCGCGCTTGAGGCGTTCACGATGGACCGGATCCGGCGACAGTTTGACACCAATGTGATCGGGCTTTTGGAGGTGAGCAAGGTTGTTCTTCCGCATATGCGGGCGAGCCGGTCGGGCACGATCATCAATATCTCTTCCATCGGCGGCCAGATCACCTTTCCGCTCGGAACACTGTACCACGGCACCAAATTCGCTGTCGAAGGCCTGTCAGAGGCGCTGCACTACGAGCTTGAGCCGCTTGGCATTCGGGTGCGGATCGTGGAACCCGGCATGATCAAGACGAACTTCGGCGGCAGCTCGTTCGATTTCGCGATGGATGAAAGCCTCTCCGACTATGCACCAACCGCCGAGGCCATGGGCCGCCTGTTCGGCAAGCTGGCGTCAAAACCCTCCGCGCCTGAAACGGTGGCCGAAGTCATCTGGGACGCAGCCAATGAAACCGGAGACCGTTTGCGCTTTCGTGCGGGGGCCGACGCTGAGCGGCTGTTGGAAGAGCGCAAGGCAAAGGATGATACGACCTTTATTGGCAGCATCAAGAAGATGATGAAGGGCTAAAGCACAACGTCCGCTGAGCCGACTCCGGGATCTTTTCGGGTCGGGTAGGTTTTGTCGGGTTCCTCTTCCAAGTGGAAAAGTGAAAGCGGGCTTTGGGAAGGGTGTTTCAACTTCTCAAAGGAGATCCCCATGTCCATGACCGTTCAACCCCAGCCAGACCGCCCGGATCCGACCGTGATCGCGGCGCAGAATGACGCGTTTCGCAAGCTCGCGTGCCTCGGGGTGCCGCCCGCGCAGCCCATCCAGGGCCGCTTACATGTCACCCGCGCGCTCATGGAGGCCGGTGACGGCTTCATGGCCGAGGCGGTGAAGGCGACCGGCGCGTTCGAAACCTTCGAGCCCGAGAATGACCCCGAAGGCTGGCACGATTTCGGCGCGGTCGAGATCCGGGGCGAGACCGTGTTCTGGAAAATCGATCTCTATGAGGCAGATTCGGATTTCCGCTACGGGGCCGAGACCCCGGACAACCCCGCCACCACCATGCGCGTGCTGACCATCATGTTGGCGCGCGACTGGTAGGGGAGGGGACTCCTCCTACTGACACCCCAGACGATGAAGACCTGCTGCCCCTAAAAGGCAAAGCGGGCCTTCTGTCGTTGTGATCCCCAAACCCGGGGATTGGTCACGCGCGTGAGTGCGCGGGCCACACCTCACCCACCTGGAAGGATATCCCATGACCACAAGCTTTGCTCCCCTTACCGTCGCCATCGGCGATCTGGTGCCGCATCCCGCCAATGTGCGCAGCAACTCGCCGGAAACCTATGATCCCGAGAACATCGCGCATCTGAAGGCCAGCATCGCTGTGCTGGGCCTCCTGCAGCCGCTCCTGGTCCAAAAGCTTGACGGCAAATACGCTGTCCTCGCCGGTGGCCGGCGCCATGCCGCGCTGAAGGAGCTGATCACCGACAAGACCACCAAAGGGTTCGCCGCGAAAACCAAGGTGGACTGCCGCCTTATCCCTGAGGACTGCGATGCGACCACGGCGCTGTCGCTCGCCGAAAACATCACCCAGGCGCCGATGAACGCAATCGACGAGTTCGAGGCCTTCGCCCGGATGATGGAGGTCGACGGCCAGACGCCCGAGACGATCGCAAAGACCTTCGGCACCACGGTGGCGGCCGTGAAAGGCCGGTTGCGCTATGGCCTGATCCACCCCGACATCCGCGCCGCGGCCCGGGGCAAGGTGATCACGCTCGACACGATGAAGGCCTTCGCCGAGCACCCGAGCCAGGAGTCGCAGCGCGAGGTCTTCGAGGCGCTCACGAAGGACGGCGGCTATCTGCAGGCCTACACGGTCCGTCAGGCCCTCAAATCCCGCGGCGTGCAGGTCAGCGATGATATCGGGGCCTTCGTGCGCGAAGACTACGAGGCGCGTGGCGGTGCCGTCGCGGCTGACCTTCTGGAAGAGCATTCCGTGCTTGAGGATGCGGCACTAGTCGAGACCATCCTGCTCGAGAAGCTCGGGGCCGCCGCCGAAGAGGCTCGCATAAAGCTGGGCTTTGCCTGGGCCGATGCGATGGTGCGCTATGATTACGCGACCATGGCCGACTACGGCCGCGTCTATCCCGGCCCGATCGAGCCAGATGAGGCTGCCCAAAAGCGCATCGACGAGATAACCGCCGAGCTCGAGCAACTCCAGTCCGAGATGGAAGATGAGGGGCTCGAAGACGATGCCTACAATGCGCTCTACGACCGAGTGGACGCTCTGGAAGAGGAAGCCCGCGATCTACAGGAGGCCTACAGCGCCGAGGATCTCGCCCGTTCAGGCGTGATTGCGTCTTGGTCGAACCGGCAGATCACGCTCCATGTGGGCCTAGTCCGCCCGGAGGATATCGTGAAAGAAGAGGGCGCGCCCAGTTCCTCGACCAACACCACCGGAGAGGAGGCCCCGGACGCCGGCGAAATCATCTATCCAGCCTCACTGGCCGAAGACCTCAAGACCGAGCGCGCCATGGCGCTCGGGGCCGCGATGGCGCTGCATCCGGAAGCCACGCTCGATCTCACGCTCTTCAAGCTGGTCAGTGACGTTCTGGCCAGCGGCATGAGCGTCACGCAGGCCATCAAGATCGATGCCCGCAAGGAATACCGCAGCCATGCCAAGATGGACGAGATCGACGGCACCTCGCTTGAGCAAGTGGCGGCGGCGCATGATGCGCTCGATCTATCCTGGCTCGATGACGCCCGGTCGCCCGCCGATCAGTTCGCGGCGTTTCGGGCGCTCGAGGCTGGTGAGAAGGCCAAGCTCGTCGCTTTTGCGACGGCCAGCACCACGCAGTCCTGCTTCGCGCGTGACCGGCAGCGCGACGGCCTGATGCATGACTTTGAGATCGAGATCATGCCCGACATCCGCGCCCACTGGACGCCGAACGCGGCACTCTTCAACCGCTTCAAGAAGGCCTGGCTGCTGAAGATCCTCGGCGAAGATCTGGGTCTCGCCCAGGAGGCGGCGACGCTGGCCTCGTCGACCAAGAAAGAGATCGTCGCCTTCTGCGACAAGCTCTTCGCCGAGCCCTTCGCCACGCTGACGGATGCACAGCGCGCTGCCGTAGGCGCCTGGTGCCCGCCGATGATGCAGACCGCCGGTGTCGCCTGTGATGAGGCGGAGCCCGGCTCGGAAACTCCGGAACCTGACAGAGAAGTCGCGCAAGCGGCCTGAGCCATCACGCGACCCGCGCGGAGCATTTCGCCCGCCCGGGTCGCCCTTCCCATACTCAACCGAAAGACATCCCCATGCCTATTCTCAAGTTCTCTGCCTCCGCTGTTGCGGCGCAGATCGCCCATGCGCGCGCCTGCAAGACCTTCCTGCCCAACTGGAACGGACCCGTGGACAGGCCCGCCCTGATCCTGATCGTCGGCAATGGCGTGCATCTGCGCTCGAACGGGATCGACGGCACGACCACCCGCATCGTCACCACCGAGCGGGCCGATCCTTCCTTCGCCTTCGCCGACGGCATGAACCCGTTTCGGGACACCGATTGGATGGCGCAGCGCCGCATGGCGTTTCGTGATCTGACCGGCCAGTTCTACACGGACATCCTGGATGACGTGCAGGTTCTCATCGACCGGGGGCAGGGGGCCATCCGGCTTGCCACCGATGGCCACAGCATCCGCGTCTTCGTGCGCCGGGCCTCGGACTATCTCATCGGCGGAACCTACGAGGTGCCCTCGGGCCTTGGCGGCACCTTCCGGGTCATCCTCAAGGATGCCGGCGACACCTTCGCGATCGTGCAGAACTGCGGCAATATTGGCGTTGGGAAATACACAATGAATAATTCGACACCAATGTCCCGAGAGCGCGAAGCGCGGCAGGGTATTGGTGTCTCATCTGCATGTCCGAACGACTGCGAGGATTTCGACGCCATGCAGCCCTACCGCGTGCCACTCGATGCGCTGATAGAGATTGATGATCGGAGGGCGGCGTGATGGGATGGCTCTTCTATACCGATCGCCGCGTCCAGACCTACGCGGATGAGAAAGCGGAAATTGCCCGGCTCTGCACCTTCGAGGGCGACACGCGCAAAACCGAACTGGTCAAGGCATGCAAGGTCGGCTCCACCTGGTATGCGGCGGCGAAGGTCACAAGTATCGATGGCTCGCCGGTCGAGGACACGACCTATGTGACCGATGGGGATGGCTCCATCACTTTCGGGGCTGTCTTCCTCACCCGATACGATGACGGCTGCTGGGGCTACAAGGATATGGAGGAAAGCGCTGGCCCGAACGAGTCGCGTGCTCCCCTTGGGCTGATCGAGCTTCTCTCCAACCTGAAAGACGAAGGCAGCTACGCCCATGCCTGGCGTCAGCGCTGCCGGGATTGGGCTGCGATCCCGGACTACGAGGAAGGCGACAAGATCAAACTCGCCACCCCTGTGACGCTCACCGATGGCAGTACATGCCAGATCGTCACCGTGACCCACTACAGGCGGGGGCGGCAAAAACGCCGCTGCTACCGCATCGAGGAAACCGGCGGGCTCGTGCGGCTCTCGAAAGCGACCCTCACGGGCTCGGAGCTGCTCAGCTCCGCGAAGGGTGCGGCCAGCCCAGTGCTGGCGGAGTTCCTGGCGGGGCGAAATTAGGTCCTGCGCCGGACGGTTCATCGACCTGCCCGGCGACAGCAGATCCTGCGGCTTGTCTTGACAAGGCAATGCAAATGCATTACCTATCGCACGCAGCAAAGACCCCCCTTTCTTTCAGGAGACTGCCATGACAGCGCTCGCACAAGATGTCTCGAAACTCACGGATCGGTATCAGACGACCGTGCCGGCGGGTGTGCGCAAGCAGCTCAAGCTGGGCAAGGGCGACCAGATTCGCTACTGCACCGAGCCGAGTGGCAGGGTCTATATCGAGCCCGTGCGCACCGAAGAAGAAGATCCCGCGCTCGGAGCCTTTCTCGATTTTGTCGAGGCCGATATCAAGGCGCATCCGGAACGTGTTCGAGCGTTCGATGGGGCGTTGCATGACCGTCTTGCAGCACTGGTCGGAGACGTTGACGTCGATCTCGATGCGCCGTTCTCGCTCGAGGATGAATGAACGGCGATAGCGTGCCCGCCCAAGCGCCCCTTGTCGTAAACGGATGGTCGATCTACGCGCACCCGCTCTTTCTGGACCAGCTCGAAGGGCTGATAGAGGAGGTCGAGGAGCGTAAGGCGCGCGATCCCAAGACCTGGAAAAGGAAGAACTGCACGAAACGGCTGGCCGCCATCTTCAAGCTGATCACCGAGGTCATACCGACAGATCCGGGTGCCGCCGCCTTCCGGCAAGGCGGCACACTCGGCGATCACCGCAAGCACTGGTTCCGGGCGAAATTCTTCCAGCAGTATCGGTTGTTCTACCGGTTCAACAGCGATGCAAAGGTCATCGTGGTGGCCTGGGTGAACGACGACAAGACCCTGCGCGCCTATGGCAGCAAGACGGATGCCTACGCGACGTTCAAAGGGATGCTGGAAGATGGCAACCCACCTGACAATTTCGACGCGCTCTTGAAAGAAGCGGCGGCGGCGGACAAGCGGTTCGAAACTTCCCTTGACGCGGTGCCCGATCGGTAAGTGGGGTCGAATGCCTGAAGGAGCGGAATCCCACGCTAAGGCTGCCAGTAAGGGGGGCATTATGCGTTTCAATCTCCCGTCACCCTTGGGCCAAGTGAAATAGGAGACATTGGTGTGTCATATGGCTGGTACAATGAAATTCTCAGAAGTCCCTCCCTATCCGTACACCTGCCGTTCGCTGCATCGTGTACGAACTGGTAAGATGCGGACGAAGTGAGCTTTCGCTGCGGCCGCGTTAATGTCGGCTTTGTGAAATTGACTTATGTAGTGATATCGGTCCCAAAGGTTCCGGTTGGTGTAGCTGTACGTCTTCTTGTTACGGGCCACTTACTGAGTTGAATGAAACCACCATGTGTAAAACCAAGCCATACGCCCCGATTTTCTCTGGGACAGGAGAGCAGCTACGGACATTTCTCAGGAAGAAGCGGCCAAACTACTATGTCTACGCTTTGTGCAAGCCTGATTTGTCCCCTTTCTATTTCGGCGAAGGTGGTAAAAATCGGGTATTTGAACATGTCCTTGAAGCAAGACGAAACCACAGAATTGGCGAGACGAACCCGCACAAATGTAACAAGATCAGAAAGCTGGAAACCGCCGGGATCGAAGTTCACTACAGCATCGTTTCGTTTCACAATGAAAAAACTGCGGCTCAACGCGAAGAAGGCCGTTTGATAGCTATGTTTGGTCGGGCACCTGAGGGTGGGCCTTTGACTAACCTCGCCGCCGGTAGAGAAAGTGGACTCGCATTACACCCAGAAAGCAAAGCAAAACACGCGGGCACCCTTGCTCACGACCCGCGAAATCCAGCAAAAGACCCAGAAACTCGATTGCTGAACGAGTTTATGTCTACCGTCGTAAAGGTAAACAGTACTCCGCTGTGTCCGTCGGCAGAGTTTTTGGGTCCAATGGCGGTTTAAATTAAGAGAGACTTTGGCTCATCTGGTTGTTGATATTATGCAGCGTGCTTGCGGTGTTGCAAGCGTCGCGCCTCGAAGGTCTT
>Ga0189291_100353_pt1 | contig 19303 bp, 28 predicted proteins | sample UW1redminimetaG_FD_130331 | JGI IMG/M metagenome (GOLD analysis project Ga0189291, IMG submission 130331) | Marine microbial communities from the Costa Rica Dome - UW179B-red mini metaG | ecosystem: Environmental > Aquatic > Marine > Oceanic > Photic zone | place: Costa Rica: the Eastern Pacific... | reverse complement strand
TAAAGAAATGATGCTGGTCGTCGGCGGCTTCGTGGGCTTCGACTTCTTCAACACCATAAACCGGCGTGAACTCGTTCAGCATGTAAAAGCACTCGCCTGACACAAGATAATCGGTCAGTTGTCCGGCCCAGGGCGAGGCCATTGGCTTGTTGTCGAGCGCAGCCGCCAGATCGTGAAACCAGTTCACCAGCAGGCGTTCCTCGGCAGTGTTGGGTTCGTTCAGGGCGGCAACCCGCGCCTTGAACGCGTCGATTGAAAGATCACCTTCCAGTTCCCAGTTCTGCTTCGTTTCCTCGCGGCGGTGGTACTGGTTGGCGATTTCCTCGAACATTTCGGCTTCCTCGATCATGCAAGGCTCAGTGACTTCCAGTGCCTTTTCGATGTTTTCGAGGGTGTCTTCCAGATCGTGTTCGCTCAGGTAGTTCCATACGCCAGTCAGGTCTTGCTCGTATTCCTCAAACATCATGCCGGATTGGTCGAGAAGGTCTACGGTGTTCACGATCGGGAGCAGGTGTTCGTTAATCAGGTTCAGGCCATGCACCAACGCTTTCCAGTAATCAGTCTGGGTGTCGTCATACGCATGTTCCATGACCAGCCCCATCGAGTGGTCAGCACCGACAATGAGGCCACCGTCACGCTCAACGTCCACTGAGAACTCAAGAGTGAAGTCAATTTCGTTGGTGTCGTCGTCATCGAAGTAGGCGACCTGTTTCATTCGGCTGTTCAGTTCAGTGGCGACTTTCTCGACCGCCCCGATGAAGGCCGAATTGAACGTGCCCCAATCGAACCACCGGTCGGTCGTTCCATCTTCCAGTGTGCGTTTGGCGGCGTGAAGCTGTGCGATCAGTTGCGGGTCAGCGACTTCCGGCAGCACCTTGGCCCATTGGGTGACGAAAGCGGCCATATCTTTAACGGGGGTGTCGCGCAGCAGCTTTGCATACACCGCCGAATTGATCGTGTCGTTCGGGTCATTGGCGGCAGTCTGAGACAGCGTTTCAATGGCAGACCACAGGCGGTTGGGGTGGCTGACGTTATCGGCCAGATACTGAGCCTGTTGTGCGCTGACGTTGCCGGTGGCCGACAGAACCCTGATGGTGTCCACCAGAGTTTTGCGGGTCGGCTGATGGGGAAAGCGAGTGTCGGTGAACACATCGCGCATCAGTTCTTTCTGGGCTGGCAGCTTGGCGACTCTGTGAGCCGCCAGCATTGGCTGCTTCGCCCAGGCAGGGCTTACCGTGGCATGTTGGGCATCATTGACGCTGGCATTGGGCAACCCTTGATGCCCTGCGTCAGATCGAACAGTTGCTTGATGCTGTGCTCCGATAAGCATGATGCGTCCCCTGTTGCTGAATTTTGTTCTTTCGGGTCGAGCCAGTAGTCGTTCGGCTTTCGTGTTCTGGCCGGCGAGGCGGGCAGAGGCTCGTTTGCCCAATCCTCAAGCTCGGCCAGAGCCGCGTTGAGATCAGCCATTAGGGGCATACTCGTTCGGGACGAGGGTGTAGATCAGTTCATTGCCCTCTACGCCTTCCTCGTTGACCTTGCCGTATCGAAGCTGCGGGAAGGTGCCTTGGAAGTGTTGCAGGACTTCTTCGGGATTCATGGCAGGGTCTGGGTCTGGCAGGTTGGTCGCGCCCAGACGGAAAACTCGGGTCAGGGTGGTGGCTGTTGCCATTGGTACTCTCCTTACAGTGTTGGCGTTGCGTGAGTTTCGTATCTCACTTGCCTAAAGTGTACGCGTAACGCGTACACACTGCAAGGGTAAACCTGATTTTTTTGGGCCTTGTTTCAGGCTGATTCAAGGGTGGTGAGGTAGCGCGGTTGTTCTTCCTCGATGTGGGTGTTCTCGGCTCGGATAATCGCCCACTGGATGCCGTTGTCTTGAGGGTAGGTGGCCTCGATTCCATCGGCCACACCACGGAGCAGCCAGATACCTTCGTCCGCCAGCGCCCGATTGATCAGAGTGCGCGTTGGATAGGCTACGCCACGCTCGGCCAGTTCGGCGGCGGCGTCATACAGCCAGTTACGAATGGGCTGGCCTTCGTTTGCCTGGGCCGATAGCCGATAGCGCCGGTTGACCGTTTCAATCGCCTTTTTGCCCAGATCGCTCTGGAACGCAAACGCCTGGTTTAGTTCGATGATCCCGTTGTGTGCCCCACATGCCCGAATCTTGTAAATCGCAGCGATGGTTCGGTGCTGGCATTCAGCCGTTTTGCGGTCTTTCGTGGCGTAGATTGCGGGGCCAAACATATTGCTGTCGTCGCTGGCGGCTGGATCAAGCTGATTGAGTCCGGCGACCTTGGAGGCATGGAACAGGGTGACGGATATTCTGGCGCTGTCGGTCATGGCTCTACCTGATTATTGGGGGTCTGCTTTCTGCGGCTGGAATCGGGGGCGATCAGCCGGAGTGTTTCGGGTGTGTTCGGCATCCAGCTTGCGCTGTTCTTCTCGATGGTGGCGGGTTGCGCCACGGTAGAGGCTGAATCCGATGATCGGGATGCTGGCAAGCGGCATAATGAATGCCAACACCAGAGCGAAGTCCGATAACGTCTGGATACTCGGTGGGGGATTGTCGATCTGTTTAAGGCCAAAATACAGAGCAACCAGAGCAGCCATTGTCAGAAGTAAATAGCCAGAGGTCTTCAGGGCGTTGCGGCCAGCGGCGAGGGCGTTTTGTTTCACGATCAATCTCCCTGTCAGAAAAAGAACAGCCACCGATAGTGTATTCGATGGCCGTTGATTTTTGGGGTTGTCCTGACGTTACAGGCCGAAACCGGCTGAAGCCGTTTCGTCTTGCGCTTCCCCTTCGTCCTCGGCTTGGGTGTCAACGGCAGCGGGTGTCGGCGCGGCAGGCTTGGCCGTGGAGGCGGCAGGCTTTGAACCGTTCTTCTTGCTATCCGAGGCTGCGGCGGCGGCAATGCTGGCGTCGAGTTCGGCGGCACGGTTCGCCCATTGGTTCCGCTTACCGGATTGCTCGTTAACCATTTCCGCCAGCTTCTTTTCAATTTCGTCGGGTTCACCCACCACCTTGATCGGCTGCGCCAGTGCGGCACTGAGCATTTTCAGTTCTTCGGAGGCTTTGTCAGATACCGCGCCGACGATCGGCTTTACGACAACCTGCAGTTCGCCTTCGGTGTCGGCGGCGGAAATATCCAGACTGACTCGGGCAGTCTTGGAATTGATGATCGGTGATACAACGTCCAGTAGTGTGCTCATGTTGGCTTCCTCGGTGCGGTTACTTGGTCAGTTCTTCTGGCACTGTCATGTAGTGCTGGTTTGTGTTGTCCCGACAGACGATCAATCCGTCCTCCTGGTCAAAGAAGGCGACCGTGACCATTCGTGGTTTATGGTTTTCGGTCTGGTCGGCCCACCAAAGGCGGTCGTTGACTTCGATCGGGTGCCCGTTGACCGTCTCCGGTGTCCAGTCCAGCGTTTGGGCCGTGTTCTGAGTCGCGGTGTTGGTCATGTGGTTCTCGTTCATCATGGTGCTAGATCGGGGGCGGGTTGCCCCGCCCCTTCCGGTTACTTGGTCGGTTTCAGCTTCAACCCTTCGGGCAGGAAACCGTCGAACTTGAAGGTGCTTTCCTTAACAGCGTCGATCAGGTCGCCCTTCTTGCCGTTGGCCAGCTTGGAGAAGGCTTTCTCGCCTTTATCCTTGTCGTAGTCAGCGGCAAAGCCAGATTCCTCAAGGCGCTGCGCGATCATCGGCTTGGTGAATGGCTCAAGGTACTCGCTGTCCATCGTGAAGTGCTTGGTCAGGTCTACTGCCCGAGTCTCGGCTACCCAGAGGGCCATAGAGCCGAAGGAATCCTTTTCGTTCTCGCCGCCGTAGCTGCTCTTGGCCTTTTGCAGAGCCTTAGCCGCCATTTTCCGCTGGAGCTTTTGCAACTGAGCAACTTCCAGTGTGTCCAGCAGGGCTGCAGCTTTGGCGCGACCGTCACCGCTCAGGCTCAGGGGCCAGCCTTTCGGCTTGCTGTCTGGTTCAATGTTGGCGTCGGCCATCATGCAGATCAGCGATACAATCAGCGCGGTCTTTTCGTCATCGTTCGTGTGTGCTGCCGCAGCGGTACGGTGTACCTGATGGTGAAGATCAACGATCTTCTTCGGAATCGCGCTCTTGGCAACAGTCGGCTTCTTCTCGGTCGCCTTGGCCTTCGCCTTGGGCTTCTCAGTTTTGCCGGTGGTCTGGGTGCTGGCGGTCTTTCCGGTTTCAGTGTCAGCTTTCTGCTCTGGCTCATTGGCCGGTTGCGCGTCAGTGGCAATCAGTTCCCGATGCTCTTTCACCATCTTGGTGTGGCAGGGCAGGTTGAAGCAGGTGTTCTTTGTCACGGCGGCTCTGGAACCCATTGCACTGTCGATCACAGCGCCAAAGTGTTCGCAGCTTTCGCAGGCTTTGGCCTGTTCTTCGCCAACGCCGTGGCTACCAGTCGGCACGATCACGGTGGTGGTGCCGCTGGCGATTTCGTGGGAGAACGCGACCTTGTGAAAAGACTCTTTCAGGTCTGCCTTCACAGACTCAAGGTGAGCGTTTGTCTTTTTGTCAAAGCAGGCTTTGTTCAGGCACCGCGCCTTGCCCATTGCCTTGGAATCCGCAAACAGGCTGGCCTGAGTGCTGGAATTGTGAGGGCAGGTCTGACAGTCGGTCAGATCGAACGGAGCGGCTTTCAGAGTGAGGGACAGGCTTGCAATGGTGTCGCGCAGGGCGTCTACGGACAGTTTTTTGTCGATGGTGGCTTTCAGGGCGTTCTTCTGGCTTTCCTCGCGCAGTCCAGAGAGCAGTTGTGCATGGCCCAGGGCAATCTCACCGTCCACCAGTGCCTGAGAAACTTCATCGATGCAATGAGTAAGCTGGATGCGACCGTCGAAGAACTGAGGCTTCCAGCCCAGAAGGCGGCAAACCTCGTCCTTGTCGTTCCCATCGGCCAGCAGGCGCTGTGCAGCCAACCCTTCATCCACCGGACTCATGCTGGCGCGCTTGATGTTTTCGGTGGTGGCGTAGTCCAGAAGCTCTGCGTCCGTCAGGTTTTTCACCAGAGCGGGAATGTCCGACAGGCCGACTTCAAGGGACAGGTCATAGCGGGTTTCACCGGCTACCAGTTGGAAGTCGCCCTCGATTTCTGGGTGAGGACGAACGAGGACAGATTGCAGAACACCCTTGGCGCGGATGGACTCGCGGATATCCTCGATTTCAGCCTTGGCGCGGATGCGACGAGGGTTGTGGCCTTCGATCTTGTGGATGCGGTTAAGGTCGATGATTTCGGCCTTGCCGTTGTCAGCTTCGGTGGCAGTATCCGCGCCGACGTACTCGCCCTCGGCAGCGGAGGCCATGAGGGAAGTGTTTTCGCTTGCGTTGGTGGTTGCGTCCAATGTCATTTTGTCTTACCTCTTGCGATTGCTTTATTATGTTTACAGTGTACGCGTAACGCGTACACATTGCAAACAAGAGGCATACTTTTTTGTGGTTAACATTTGGTCAGAAATACGCCCTTCCGACGATGTGTTGCAGTGCATCGGCATCGGTTACGGACTCGGCAAATTGCAGGACGAACGGCGCTGTCAGATCAACGCGAAACCACTTCTTGCGATATTGTTCGGCTGGCCACGGGAAATTACTGATTAACCGTTCTCCAGGAGAGAGCCAGAGATACAATTCGTCGGCGTCTGAAAACACATGGTTGGTCGCATAACCCAGCGATTGGGTCAGGCGAATGTTCTGGATGCCCTTGCGCTGATGGAGGCTGAGTTGAGACAGGAAGTTGATGAGCGGTGATTCGGGCACCAAAACCGGAGGACTGCCAGCCTTCACGTCGAAAATGGATGCCTTGGGCTGGCGACTCTTTCCGCCGTTGGAGGACGATGAGTCAACACCGTTCTTGGCGTAAAGGGGCTTTCGTAGTTTGGTCGCTGGGCTGGTCATAGTCTCGCTCGGATAAACGCAAAGTGATCGGACGGTCATGCGGCCTGTGTAAAGTCGGCTTCACCGTTCTTGAGAGCTTCCAGTTGCCCGCGCATTTCTTCGGTGTGAGGGCAGGGCTTGCCTGTTTTCAAATCGAACGTCACCTGAACGATTTCCGCTTTGGCAAAGACAGCGGAATGGTCGTTCGCATCCACCACTTCCAGCGCCAAATTGACACTCTTGTTGCCAATCTCGTTCACGCCCATGTTCACGGCAATGGCGGTTTCGCGGGTGATCGGTCGCAGGTAGCTGATTTCAGTCTTCGCGGTCAGGCCGGTGTAACGGCTCAGATCAACCTGAAGCACTTCTTCAAAGGACTGGACGCGAGCAATTTCCAGAAAATTTACGTAGGACACGTTGTTGATGTGGCCGTAAGCATCGAAGTCGGTCATCCGTGTCTGTATCGGGGTGGTGATGTACGAGGTCATGCGGTTCTCCACTTCCTGGTTGTTGGCCGCTCATAATAGAGTGACTGTGTGATACAACATGCAACCAGTATATCCAAGCTCGATTAGACCGATCACCCTAATTGGTCAGTTTCTGTTCGGGTTGTATCTTTTGCGCGACACAGCCCGCCAGGATTTTTGGATAGCCAAAAAAAATGCCACCCGAAGGCGGCATTGCGCTGATGCAGAGGCGGCGTCAGCCAACGGCTGCATCGTTGTCGCAGATTGGCGATACCGTATAGCTGGTGGGTTCCACCTTCCATGCGGCACCGGAAATCAGGTCGATCGGAATGGTGATGATGCCCCAATCAATGAAGATGCCCAGCAGGCTGGTTGCGTCAAACTGCTCACCAGTCATCTGGGTTACCGGCTGACAGCCTTCCTTTTTGGCGGTAATGGTATGGGGGCTACCTTTCTTGACAGAAACGAATGCACTATCGACCCCACGGGCCGCACCATTTACAAAAAGCGTCGTATCGGGTTCGAGGCTGTTGATCGTGACTTCCTCGCTGGTGCCTTTAATGGTGGTGGCACAACCTGTTGCCATAACGACAGCGGACAGGGCGAGAACGGTTCTTTTAAAACCCATACTAAGCTACTCCATGCGAAATTATTTGCAGAAAGAGTATGACCGTCCGGTGAAACGATTTCAAACGATGTTTCGCTGAGATTGGGGTGCGTGATGTTTGGGGAGGGGGAGAGAGCCGTTGGCAAGATGCCCGCAGGATAGCGGGCCTTGCCGAAGTGGTGTGCAGGGCTTATCTCAGGTCGAGCCGATCAAACTCGCCATCATCCAGGCCGGACTCATAGGTTTCCAAATCGCCCAGGCGATCCGTTTCCTGATCCTCTCGCATCTGGTTTTCCTGAATCTGATAATACTGTGCGCTCTGAATGTTCGCTTTCAGCTTGCTGAAATTGACATGCTCAATAAGTTTTTCCAGGCAGTCTTTTTGGATCGTCAAATCCTGATCGCGTTGCGCGTAGGAGATTCGATCGAGCAGGCTCCTGGTCGTAATGTCTTTCCGGCGACCAAGGGCGCCACCGGTCAGGTTGGTGCCATCGAACAGGTTTTCCACTTTTTTGTTCATGGGCATCAGTGAAGGGATGGTCCGCCCTTGTTTATCGGCATACACGTCAGTCAGCAGTGCGGCTTCCCACCTGCGAGTGGCCAACTCTATTACTTCTTTGTTGCCTGTGAGCTTGGTATTTGCACCGAACAGCCCAAGGTTGCCAGCGGCCACTTTGAGCTGTTCTGATGCGTCCAACGCTCCATAAAGGTATCCACGAAAGGACTTTTGGAGTTCCGATACAGAGAAGTCAGCCTGTGGCCTCGGTAGCTCAAGGGGTTGGTGGTTGTTCAATGTTTCCTCGGCTGGCGGATAAAGTTCGCCAGTCATGTTCAATTCACGTCTCATCACTATGTCCTCGCGTGGTAACTGGTGTTGGCGGTCTGGTCTAACCCATTCCAGGGCTCAACGCATCGTCCAGGTCATCGGGTTCTTCAGGGTCAAGCCGGCGATCGGCCAGTAGTTTTTCCGGCGACAGGTCCGGTGCCAGTTCGGCCCGAGTGATCGGCTTTTGCTGCTCGATGAACTCGTTGTGACGATCGGAGCCTCGTTCGATGAACTCCACGTTGATGATAGGCACCTGGTTTTGCTCGTAGGTGACGTATTCCCGTTCAAGTGCGGGCGTATCTTTGGCGAATGCGATGTGCAGCCGCTTGTCGTCATCGATGATCGCTTTGCTGACTGCGAAGTGGTGAGTGTTGGCGTTGAAGTCCGTAACCGACAGGTGAACGAAATGGCCTTCCTTCTGAATGACTTCAGCCTCACCACGCGGCAGATACGGCGAGCGGTGGGCGTCCTGAATCATCTTTCCGGTATCCAGAAGCGAGCATAGGTGCTGGGAATTCTCGCGCACCAGACTGCTCTTGGACTCCGCAATGGCAGCTTTCGGATAATCGATATACACCGGCTGCGTGGTCATCCCGTTCCTGAAAAACTGGATGCTCAGGTGGCTGGGGTGGTCTTCCAGGTGGCGGGTCAGGAAGTGATGGCTGTCGCCCCAATTATCCGTAATGGCTACATGAACCCAATGGTCGGGGAATTGTCTGTCGTCTACGGTAGCTTTGCCCATGGTGTGCCTCACATATCGGGTGATCAATCTGCCCATTAAGGTGACGCCACGGTGCGGCCTGGTCAATCAGCGGAGGCTGGGTTGTTGCCTTTGCGATACGCCGCTGGCCGGAGCGTTCCGGCCACGGAATTATGAGTTTTTCAGATCGGTGGTAACTTGTTTCACGAGCGTTTGTAATTCTTTCTTGAGCTGCGTGACCGGCGTGTTGTCCGGGTCGTGAACCCTTACCAGAAACTGATTCTCCACACGTTCAATCTCGAACAGCGGTGTTTGTGGTCCGAGCCATTTGCTCATGGACATACCGCTCACCCGAACGGTTAACGGCTCTCCGCTGGAACGGACAACCTCATATTCGGTGCCATTGTTATCCAGAGGACTGATCCTGGTTGCACCAATCGCCGCAAGCTCGCCTACCACAGACACCGTGTCGAGGTTGGCATTCTCTTTGACTACGTAACTCGTCAGATAGTTGGATTCTGAGTAGCTGAACGGGAGTCCGTAAACAATCCAGGTGCTTCCCACAACGGCAAACGTGATGGATGCAATGGCGGCTAGTGTGGTTTTCCACTTTTTCAGCATGTTGTTACCTCGGGCCTGGTTCTGGTTCGTCGTCATCGTCGTCTGGAAATGCGTCAACTTCAGTTGCTGGCTGTTCTGATACATCAGGGATTTCCCGCAAATCCACCGGAACCCCATCGAGGCCGTAGTCGAACGTGTAGCCGAGAGGTTCCAGTTCCTCCAGGAAGGCCTTACAAAGAAGATAATCAACTTCGTCGTGCTGGGCCGAGTACCGTTCAATAACTTCCTGAACCGGCTCGGGCAGCGTTTCAATCGATTGGAACAGATCGCTGTCGTCGTACAGCTCTTTTTCCATTGGGTCATCAGTGCTCATAGTGTTTCCTTGAAAATGGGTGGGCTGGCGGATCACATGCGAAAGCCTGGTTCATCGGACTGGTCGAGATCCGGATTCATGGCATCCTGCAGGTCCATCAGCAGGCCGCTGACACGCTGCTTGAGGAAGCTCGAAAACTTGGCTTGAGAGAAGGTTCGGTCGTACACATCAGCAGGAAGGAACCGGCTCATTTCATCCCGGAACGGCTTTCCGTCGATGATCCCCGGTAGGTTGTCCAGGGTGCTTTGCAATTTGGCGTCGAAATCCTCGATCTTGTAGTCCCCCAGCTTCTTTTCGACCAGATCTGAGCGCAGGGTGGCCCGTTCCTGACTGAGATACGCCAGGTCCCAAATGTCCCGGTGTCGAACGTGGGTCTGGGTCGCCGGAAGTGACACCAGTTTGTCGGCCATAATTTCACTCTTGTCTTCGGTGAAGATCAGGATGTCCTCGTAGCCATCGGGGAGAAAGTCGTAATTGCGGACCAGTGGCTGGTAGTCACCGGTGTACGCCTCGATGCTGGCCATATCGAGTTTGATGCGTTGCTTCGGAACGTCCCGTTGCTCAGGTGCCGTTGTGACAGCAATCTGCCACATATCGACCATCCGATCGGCATAGGCCGGATCATTGCGCAGGGACTTGGGCTCCTTGACGGTGACTTCGAGGCCGTACCGGTCGGTCAGGTAATCCAGAATGCACTCTTTCATGGTAACCAGTTGCGTCGACGTGAAGTCGGTACCGCAAGCGAAGTCCAGATCCTCGGAGAACCGTCTGCCGCCATAACAAAGGCGAACCGCAGTACCACCCTGAAAAGCCAGTCCATCAAGCAGTCCTTCCCGATCAAGCACGTAAAGCAGGTCGTAGTGCAGAAGCTCCTTTTCCACCACCGGACGGACGTTTGCCAGATTCGGGTTCTCAAGTGCTTTGTCGACCAGCTCCTGAAAGTTCTCCTGGTTGTACTTACGCATTGGCTTCCTCGCTATCAATCAGGTGGGTATTGCGACCGACTCGCCGTAAATCGCGCAGGGCAGCCTCTTTGGTGGCCACTCTCAGTGGTCGCTGGCGGTCAATCATCGATTCAAGCACTTCACTCAGCGGGCGCTTGGTGTGGGTAAACTCGATAACGCCATACGGCGTCCGGTATTCCCCTTTGCGGCCGGTAGTGACCACTGTGATCCGTCCGACAGGAATCTGAGAGATAATGCCATACTCGGACAAGGCAGATTCAAGGCTGACGTAGTTGTATTCGCCACGACGTAGCGTTTTGGCGACTTCTTCCAGCGTGTCGGCACCCTTATGCCGGGACAGGCTGAACACGTAAACGCCTTTAACGGGCCGCTCAAGAATGCCCTCGGCGGTCAGGCGCTGGACAGTTGCGCGCAAGGCTCGCCAGGAATCCTCCGAAAACACTTTCGCCAGGTCGCGAGCGGTGTAAACGTATCGGCCTTTCTGGTCGAACGTCCGGAGTTGTTTGAGTGCATCTGATTGTTTCATGGTTTTCTCTAAGTCATCCTTTTTGACACATAAAGATGTCGTTACTGTCCACATGATAATTTTAAGTAGACTCTTTTGCCATCTTTATGTGTCGTTACTGTCCACATCGTAATGAATGACTACTGGTACAGGCCAATCAGGCTATCCGCAACGGCTTCCTGGTTCACGGTGGCCACCCACATCAGCTCTCCGGACATTCGGGCATCAAATACCAGCCAGTCTTCGCCGCGTTGTGTCTTGACTAGACCAAGTTTTGTGTCGGATAGGTGATCTTTCACCCTGGTTGGCCATGAGGCGACAAATTCGGAGTCCCAATCGTCGTCATCCAGGACGTCGACAATGCTGATCAGAGGCTGGCGGTCCTGTTCGTCCATCTTGAGGATCATCCCCATCAGGTCTGCCGCTTCCTGCCATTCAACCCGGCCCCGGGCCTCCCATTCATCTTCAAGGGTGACCGCAAATCGAAAGAGATCCGGATAGGTCCGGGCCTGTGGGGTTGGCTGAGCCTCGTCGCACAGTTCCATCAAGGCTGTAATCTCGTCGAGAAGTTGGTCTGCCAGCTCGCTCTTGGCTTCTGCGTCTTCCACATCGGATTCGGAATAACCTTCAGCCCGGAGTTCGTGGGGCTTGAGCGCCAGGATCTTGTTGTCGAGGTTTTCCTGGCCGTCGCGAATCAGGTCGGTGATGTTGGACAGTTGGGTTTTGTCAAAATGGTTCAGAAGGCTCATGGGGGTATCCTTTTGGTTTGTGAGCGGTTAGCGGTTAAAAAGGCCCCGGCCAGGCCCTGTTGGGTGACCGGGGCAACGCACCATCGCCAACGCGATTCAGTGAGCCGACGCCGCTTTCAGGCGGGCCGGTTGTTCAAGCATGGGGCGACCGGTATAGAGCGGGTCGCATTTGCCGGATTGTTTGGCCAGGCGTTTCAGGTTGAGGGTGCACAACAACAATCGCTGGGCGTCTTCATCAGTCTTGATCTCAAACCCGTAGCGGTTGTCCATGAAGAAGGGCACCTGTACGACCATCGGGAGGTCTTTGATGCCGGTGGCCGTGGCTTCTTCCTCGCTCCATGTGACCGCACCGACGCCGTGCCTGCGGAGCGTATTGGCGGTCAGGCTCTGTGCCCGTTCGATCGAACGGTTCAGGGTGCGGGTGAAGTCGCCCCCTCTAATGCTTCTATGGAACCGATCGAGGTATGCGCCCTTGTCGAAGTCGCGGGCCATGCGGTGAATGAACGACTGGTGAAATTCCTGTAGCGGCCCGATGAACGCAAGCGTCCACCGTGCTTTAGACGAGTGCTGCGAGGGCTCGCTGATTCTCGTCAAGACGACAATCACCGGCTGGCTGGACTCCCCTCGCGGGTCGTCAGCGGTGAGCACCTGCATGGCGTGGAGAATGGAGGGGTTCATGCGCATGCCTCCTGTTGCTGGCGGACGTCATGGCCAGAGACGGTGATCCATGCGCTGACGTAGGCACCCGGATCGTCGCCGAGTGAGGCCCGGGCATTCTCTCCGATTTCGGCAGCAGGGTGTTCGGCGGCGGCGATGTAGGCCGTTTCGATATTGTCTTCGTCGGCGTCGTCATCCAGGTCGTCGCAAGCGGCCGACTCGGCGTCGACCCAGATCCATGCCTCGACAAGCCATTGGTCTTTTTCGCTGTCGTACTTCACTGGCTGGTCGTCCGAGATTTCAAGCTCACCGCCGACGGCATACAACTCGCGAGCTTTCTTGCGCGCCTGGTTGGCAGACTCGAATAGCCGATCGGTCACAACGGCGGTCAGGGTGCCTCGATTGGCTGTCGGATACTCAAAGGCCGCTCTGCCCGTGTCGATCAGATCCTGTTCGGCCTGTTGCTTCATGGCCGGTGCTGGCCTGGGAAGTTTGATGCCGGACTGCTCGACCGCCATGAACGCAAATTCGATGGCCACGGCCACGTTGTTGCTGTTCAGGTGGGTTGATTCGATGGATGCGCTGTAGCGTTGCATAGTGTGTCTCCGCGTCGGTGAGCCGAGGGCTGGCGGACCAGCCGCCAGCCATGGTCAGTCGTCAGTGCTTTGGGCCTTCAATGCTCACCAGCACGTCCTCGGTGATCTCGGCCCCGTAGTAAACGCCTACCATGTAATCGTCCGGCTCCGGCAGGCTCATGCCGCCCTGATCGGTCCAGACAACGAGTGCCTTGCCACCGCCAAGATGAATCTCAACAAACAGGGCTTGGCACCCGCCGCCCGTGGCTACCACATGGTCGGTGTCGAGTGTGCCGGGGTGCTGCTTTTCCACGTGGTAAGCAACCGAATCCAGTCCCTTGTATCGCAGCTCGCGGATCAGCAGTGCCATTACCTCGGAGTCAGGGGTAAACACCGGTTTTGCGGCCTTTTCGTTGGCCTGTGGGTCGTCGGCGAAGCGAGTCATCAGGTGTTTGATGCTGGCGCTGTCCAGTGAGGTGTCATCACCGTTGCAGGTTGCAAGGGCCTGAATGTCCTCTGCGCGGTTGGCCGGTTCGTCCATCCCCAGATCCAGATACAGCTTCAGGGCCGCCAGCACAGTGGCGCGTTCGGCTCGGTCGAGAGTGTTCAGATCGTGCTTCATGTGGCCTCCAAGGCGCTTATTGAACGGGGTTAGTTGAGACGACGTTCACGGTGTAGAACTCAATGTCGTAACCGGCGACGGTCCAGACGTTGCCTTCGTCGCAAAGCTCAACCGCGTCGAGATCCGCATGGGTCAGAGAAACCTCAAGCACGGCATCGTCAACCGGCAGCATCAGATCGATGACCGGCGTCTCGGCGTCGTCGGTCTGGCGAACGCTGTTATCAAAGTGACGGATGAAGGCGCCGTCGACTTCGAGCGAGTCAGCGGTTTGAAAGAGGTCTAGGAACTTGGTTTTGAGGGTGCTCATGGTGTGGTTGTCCTGTGCGGTGGTTATTCGTCGTCTTTGGATACTTCGTCCCATGTCCAGCCGCCGCCAGAGCCGATGGGGTAGACATGCTTGAGCTGGCCGTCCACGTAAATGTCGAAGCCTTGGTATTCCTCGAATCGGCACTCGTCATCAACGTCGTCGCCCAGATCGATTACCAGCACATCCCGGTCTTTGTCGTAGCTCATTTCCTCGGAGCCGAAGACCTCGCGGATACGGTCAATGCCTTCCTGATCAAACACCGGGTTTGCCCAGCCATTTGTGCGCATGCCCTTCGTGTAGCCTTTCGCGGGCCGGTCGCCAAAATAGTCTTCGATGTCGAACTCAGCCGCGTAATACTCAATGGCTTTGAGTTCTTCCGGCTCGACTTTGCGATACTTGTCGGACAGGTCCTGCGGGGTCATCTTGCGAACCCAGCCGCCACCAAATGAGCAGAATTGCACGGTGGTGTCGGTGATCTCGCTGACGATGATCATGCCGTTGGGGAGCGTGGTGTCTTTCGGGGCGTAGATCAGGTGAAGTTGGGTGGTCATGCGTTCGTTTCCATGTCTGATGATTATGGGTTAAGTGTACGCGTAACGCGTACACAACGCAAGGAGGGAGGCTTACTTTTTTGGGGGTGTCGTCTCGTTTAACGAAGTGAAAAATCTGGGCGGATCGTTCAGGCGGCTTGATTCTCCTGGTGGTTCTCAGGTTAACCACAACCGTGAGGTAGTAGGGGTAGGCGCCGCCAATTCGCTGGCGGCGTTGTTGGTCAGTCGGTTGTTTCCGTGATGTCCCAGATTTGGACACCTGCGGTGCCTAGCAGTCCGATGAGGTTCAGTAGGAAGGCAAGTTTGGTCTTCCGTCTGAAATCTGAAAACGCGGCGAGTGCGATGAGTGCGATAAAGCCGCACGTCAAAATGGATTTCCACTTGAGAGCCCCGTCAGCGTCCAGCATCAGCATTGATCCGAACGGAGCTACGATGAAGAAGATAATCAGACCCAGGCGGGCGTGGGCACTGGTTTGCCTATTCTTATGTTGCGATTTCTGATCAATTCGACGGCCTTCTGCCAAGGCGTCAGAAATGCCTTCATGGGTCAATTTGTAGGTCGTTTTGCTGATCGGTTGAAGGCCCCAGCCTTTATCGCGTTCAAGTGTGAGCCAGTCGCTTTTGTGGCTGGCTTTGAGGGCTGTCAGTTGGGATGGCCATGTAAGCACAATTCCTTCGTCCAATACGTCTTTGATCGACGGTCCATGGACTGCTTTCGGTTGATCTTCGGTCATGAAAAATCCTTGAATGTTCAGCATAAAAAAACGCCGGAAGATCCGGCGCTTTATGGGTTGAGTGTTGGTTACTTGATGATGTGGCCACCCATGGCAGCAATAATCATCGCGGAGCTTGCGTCGGTCGGCAAGTCCTGTTCATCGAGCAGGCTTTGCAGCGTGGCATCGAACTGGATCGGCAGACCTTCGATCAAGGCGTCTGCGTCATCACCGGTGAGTTGTCCCAGATGCTGCCAGCACACAGCGCTGGCGAAGTTATCGTTGATCGAAGCCGCCAGCGCGCTGTTCAGATTGGCAAAGCGGATCTTCAACGGGTTGTGACGTGTTGAGGGGGTCAAAATGGCCATGTCGACGGCTTCCGGGGCGTCGGGTTCCGCAGCCCTTGTCAGGATAACCTCGGGCGTCACGCGAGCCGGGAGCTTGTTCGCACCGAATGGCACCAGCGATTCATCAAACAGTGAACGCCGGTTTTCTTGGTTCGGCTCATCGAAAAAGCGGAACCCGAATTGCACCGGTGAAAAGGCGTGACCGAATGACTCTGTGGAGCGGTTGGCCTCTGGCGCTGGGGTTTCAGGCTCAGCAGACTGATTGGATTCGGGCAGGCCGTTTGTGAGCTGATCAATCAGACGCAGGACAGCCTCGTAAGAGCGCTTGTCAGCCTTGATAACGTCTTTGGTGAACCACTCCGGTCGATCCGCTTCGGCCCGCGAATGATAGGCGTAGCTGGCAAAGTTGGTCATGAAGGCGACCACCAGAGGATTGTCGCGGGAAAATGTCTCCGGAACGGGTGGCTGCATTTCGCCGAATGCACCGTTGAGGTAATCGAAGCAGGCGCCCATATCGCCAAGGAAGTTCTGCTCAATGCGGCAGTCATTCCCTTGATCGGTCAGGCTTCCGAATACATCGCCCATCGACCAGCTCCAATCGTTCATGCCAGTCATAGAGGCAGTAAACGAGAGGGTGGCGTACAAGTTGCTGGCAACGCTCAGCGGTTCCCGATCGGGCAGACCGTCACAGTCAAAGATAAATTTGTTTTCCGTTGCCAGGTCGCGGGTTTTCCAGTGCATCGCCATTTGGTTGGAAATGCTGTCATAAGCGTCTTCGATGGCGCGGGTGAGAATCTGGTTCTGTTCTTCGGTGAGGTCAATCATTGTGTCGTCCTTCTGGTGCGTCGGTGTCTCATCTTTGTGTTGTTTAGTGTACGCGTAGCGCGTACAATAAGCAAGACGAGATAGCGCTTCATCCCCGCAAAATAAGGAACTGAATCATGGCAGAACAAATTGTAGCAGCGTCTTCGGCCATCGATATGATCGGGCCGTATCTTGCCTCGCGTGTGGTGTGCCCGTATTGCACCTATGAAAACACGTTTGTTCATTTGGAAGGCCCGGGAAGCGATGTGAAGAACGTCGGTCCGGTGTGCTCCCATATTCGCGCACACCAGGCGGATGAGGACGGGAACAGTCAGTATCACTTCTCGGACGAGCCTCGGGAGCCCAGAGAGGAATAATGGACTGGCCACATGGAGAAAAGCCCGGAGTTAGTTACTCTCGGGCTTTTTTTTGGCTTCAATTTCGGCTTCTAGCACGTCGTTCTCCAGTTTAAGCTGGCGGGTCTTCTCTTTCAGCCAGTCCTCACCGCCAGCGAGCAGAAACAGCACGCCGCCAATGAAGACCGCAGATCCGAGTTCAATGCCGACAATTTCCATGGTGGTTTCCTCCGTTATGGGGAGCCGGGGCGCCGGCTTCAATCAAGAAGCTCAGCGCCGAAGGTTTTGGTGATGATGTTGATGACGTCGCCCGCGCCCAGGTCATGATCGGCGAACGCTTCGGCCAAGGATGGAGAAAGCTCCACCGGTGTCTGTGTCAGAAGCTCGTTGCCCGCCTCCATCGGCATTTTGCCCGCCAGCATTTGCAGCACCGCCATGCCAAATTGAGTGTTGCCCGAGGCGAGCAGGGCTTCGGTCAGAGACTGGAACTCAAAGCAGACCTGCTCTGGCTGGCTGGGCGATTTCACGCTCATGTGCATTTTGCGGCCCTTGCCGTGGGTCAGTTCGGCCACCGGGATCTTGTTTTTGGGCAGCGTGCCCATGAATCCGTTACCGTCACCCAGCAGCGGGCGTTCAAATCGGGTGAACCCCTTGCTGGCGAATCCGAAATCGAACGGGCTTGGCTCGGTAACCATCGACAAGGCGATCGCTGGCACGGGGTCTTCCAGTTCTCCCTCCACCGGCAGGCCATCCTGAAGCTGTCTCACCAGTGCGAGGACGGATGATTCGCAGTGCTCTTTGATTGCGGTGAGATCCGGAACCAGATCAGGGTCGGTCTGTTCGAGTTCGTTGTAGATCACGTTTACCGATACGTAGCGGGCAAACAGGTCAGCCATTTCCTCGTAAAGCTCGCTGTCAGTGCTTTCAATGTCGAAAGTCGGTTGCAACCCTGCAAACGTCTCCGTGATGAAGCGCATGGAGTCAGACAGCTCGTGGAACTCGTGCTGCATCAGGGTCAACGCACTGCCTTCGAGATGATCGAGCAAATAGCCAAGCTCGAAATCCTGTTCTTCGTCCCGGCTGTTGATGACGCCGCATAGCAGGACGTAGAGATTGGTTTCCATCGTGATCGGGGAGGGTGCGTACTCGTTTTCCAGTGTCAGGGTGGCTGGCATACTCAGCCGCCTTGGCTGCCAGTGACTCTGGATTGCACCGCTGTATTCCTGGTACACCACGTTGATGATGCTTTTCAGTGTTTCGAGTTGGTCGTGGGTCAATCGTTCTGACATGGTGGTTTTCCTTGCGTTATTGTGTTGCCAGAGTCCGCGCTACGCGCCCTCTGAGCCGCCAAAGTTGGGTGATTGGGTTAATCGGTTGAGAGTGCAGGGGAGGCCGCGTAGGCCCCTCGGCGATACTGGTATCGGCGGTAAAGGCCAATAGCTCCGGCTACGAAGTTGCCAGCGGTCACGATCATGCCGGGGACTGACCCCAGAATCAGTGCAAAGCCAAAAAACACGGTTTCCCCGGCCATAAAGCCAATCCGAAGGGTTGACCCTCGGCCGGTGAATTGGGTCATCGTCATGATGATGCAGCCCACAGCCGCAAGGGCGTCCGCCATGCCGGTTCCGAAGTACGCAGTTGCGCCGACACCGGCCAGCGAAAAGGCGATCCCTGTGGCGATTCGGATCGGCGTATTGGCAGCTTGGATAGCATGGGCAACAAACAGGCTTACCGCAGCTACGAGGTGAACGGCCAGACCGGAGACTGATCCCAGAAGCCCGTAGTGGATGCCCCAGAGCAGGACCGCCGAACCGAGAATCGCCAGCAGTCCCTTATTGGACGTCCGGATGAGCGCGAGCACCGACATTGCCAGAGCAGTACAGCCGATTGCGTTCGCCAGGATAGGGGTGCTCAGAGTCTCAAACATGGTATTTCCTCTTGATCGGTCTGCGCTTAGTGTACGCGTAAAGCGTACACTTTGCAACCAAAGGAAACCCGTTTTCGGCAGATTGAAGTAAAAACGGTATGACGGTGATCAAGGTGCCTTGGGCGGTTCAACCCCGTATAAGGCTTTCTTTTGCGTGGCAACTTGCTCTCGAATCGATCCAGTCCAATCGCTGTAGGTGATCTGACTTCCAATTCGCTGTGGGACATCGGTATTAACCCATGCGTAAAACCATGCCCTGTCGGCGGCAACCAATCCTTTTACCTGGGCGATCCGGTGAACCTCGTCCATCAGGCGTTCATTAAACCGGGCGCGGGTGTAAGGCGGTTTCTTGCTGGCGGTTGCCCGGTCGCTGTATCGCAACTTGGATTTCCGTACACCGATCCATCGAAGCACTGTCGCGATAACCAGGAAGGGCAAGATAACTAAATGCATGAGGCCCGCCATTAACTTTGCGCCGGCTCCCCCTCCGTGATGAACCTTGAGCATTTGCCGCCACTGGTCGCTCAAGGGCGCATAAATTCGGGTCAGGAAATGGCTTGTTGCGAAATCGCAATACAGCACGAGCAGAATAATAGGGCTGAACGCGGTTACAAACAGGAGAATCGCTGCAAGCAGGACAATCCAGCCTGAATAGTCCGTTCCAGGTTCTGATCCGGTGTTGAAGATGTAAACCGCAATGCCACCCATGATGGCGAAGGTTGCAAAAAATTGGATTAGTGTGCCCAGCGTATTGAAAGCCGTCGCATTTTTTCGGGCGTCCTTCACGCTTGATCCAAC
>Ga0189291_100352_pt1 | contig 19503 bp, 11 predicted proteins | sample UW1redminimetaG_FD_130331 | JGI IMG/M metagenome (GOLD analysis project Ga0189291, IMG submission 130331) | Marine microbial communities from the Costa Rica Dome - UW179B-red mini metaG | ecosystem: Environmental > Aquatic > Marine > Oceanic > Photic zone | place: Costa Rica: the Eastern Pacific... | reverse complement strand
GAGCACAGCAGTTGCGGCGTTAACCACCAGACCGTACCGCTTCTAAAACCACCCAGCCAGCAAGAATGCTTCGCAGCGGTTATGTCAAGCGTGCGGATTCTGTTGGTCCATCAGAATTTCCCAGGTCAATTTCGCCAGTTGCTTCCCCGCCTGCAGCAGCAGGGTCATGACGTGCGTGCGATTTGCAGTCATCAGCGCCCCTTGCCAGATGGGATACAGGTCCAGCGCTATCCGGAACCTGATCTTGCTGCATTGCAGCCATCGATTTCAGGCCTGGGCTATTGGGCGGAGGGCCTCTCGCGTGCTCCTCAGGTGCGTTGTATTGCCTCGGATTGGCAACAACAAGGTTGGTCGCCGCATCTGATTCTTGGCCATAGCGGTTGGGGTGAAACGTTGTTGTTGCATCAAGTGTGGCCCGCTGTTCCCCAGGTGCTATGGCCTGAACTTTGGGTGCAGGCCTTGCATCTTGGGGTGCTTGAACCACCCGATGGGCCCGGCTTGAGCGCAGAGCAATGCGCCGATCAGCTCGCTCGCAATCAGCTCACGCGTGCGGCGCTACAGCATGCGGCTGCTTGGGTGTTGCCAACCGAGCATCAAGCCGCAAGCTTTCCGAGCGATTTGGTTTCCAAGCGCTTGCATGTGATCCATGAAGGCATAGATGCCAGCATTGCCTGTCCTGATCCGAATGCTGAGTATGTTGTAAGAGGGATTGCGATCAATAGAAGCACTCCAACAATCACATTTGTGAATCGTAATTTAGAGCGCTTGCGTGGCTTTGATCAATTCATGCATTCACTCCCAAAGATATTAAAACAACACTCTTCTGTTCGTGTAATGATTGTTGGCGACAATGGCGCAGGTTATGCGGGTGGTCAGTCAGATGGTCCGTCACTGAAGCAGCAAATGTTGGCCGAATTGGGAACACAGCTTGATCTGGAGCGTGTGCATTTTTTAGGCAGAGTGCCGTATCCAACTCTTCTAGCCTTGCTTCAGGCGAGTTGGGTCCATGTATACCTTAGCCGGCCATTTATTCTTGGCTGGAGTTTGCTGGAGGCGATGGCTTGTGGCTGTTGCGTGGTGGGCAGTGAGGGAATTCCTGTTTCTGAAGCGATTCAACATGGCAGGAATGGAATGCTCGTGCCCTTCACGAGGCCTGATCAACTTTCAAGGGTGGTACTTGATCTTTTGGCGAATGCAGCCTTGAGGGAGCAGTTGAGTGTGCAGGCCAGGCAAGATGCGCTGGGTTGGGATCATAATGTGATGTGGCCTAAATTGTCTAACTTATTTGCGTTGTTAACATCTGGCCGAGAAGCTTGAAAGAGTTGTTCGAGTTGAGCTGCTGCTTTCTCAACGCTGAATTGTGAGCGTATGCGCTGTTCGCCGTGTTGTGCGATCGAGCGCAGCTGCTCTGGCGTGAGTGTGCAGATCTCTTCCAGTATTTTGGCTAAATCTCCGGAATTCCCTGGTTTGAAGCGAAAGCCACTCACGCGATCCTCGATCAGTTCAGCAGCACCTCCCACGCCACTCGTGGCTAAAATAAGACCACTAGCGATCGCTTCTGCGGCCACAATCCCGAAAGCTTCTGGATGGACAGAAGGGAAGATTGCAACATGGTGAAGACCAAAAAAGCGTGCTAGCTGGCTGCGGGAGAGCTGCCCAAACCATTGCACATCATCTTGAAGATTGTGTTGGTTGAGATAAGCCTGGATCGCTTCTTTATAGCCCTCTTGAAAGCTATCTCCAGCGAAGGAGAGCTTGGCATTGATGCCACGTTGTTTGAGGGAGAGAAGGGCTTCGGCGATGGTATGGGGGCTTTTTGTTGCCATCATCAGGCCAGCGAAGCAGATCCGTAGAGGATGCCCTGGTTGCCCCAGGGTGATTTCGGGAGAATTGCTGCGATTTAATGGTGCTGGAAGGAGGCGTTTTGTGGCGGATGGGCCAAACAGATCACACCGTGCCCCCGGATACACCACTGGGATTGTTTGTGTCTGTAGCGCCTGATTAGCCAAGCAGTGTTTTACAGCTTCGCTCGCAGCCACCATGCGGTAATTGTTTGCCGATGGGTGTTGATTGGCTGGAAATGGTGCAGTGGTGTAACCAATGTGATGCAGGAGTGGCAGGTTGGTGCGAAGGAGTGGCTTCAGGATCTCAACGCCGATCAAATCAAGATTGCCCAACAGCACGCCGTCGTATGCAGTGGTGTTGATCACAGCTTGGATCTGTTGTTGATTGTGCTGGTCAATGTGATGCCGTGCGGATGGATCGTTGAGATGATGCACGCCATTGAGAAATGTTCCTTTTAAGTGCAAACAACGCTGCACATTCGCCTGGAGTTGAACTGACAAGCTGCTTTGGAGCAGATAAGGGGCATCACTGCTGCATACATCGAGCTTGTGTCCCCGTTGCTCTAATCCCCACGCAAAGTCGGCCATGGCGCGGCCATAGCCACCGAGCTCTTGCGGCGGAAAGAGATTGGTGATCACGAGAAGCTTCATCTGCCTTCGGGCGATTAGATCGCGATGGCGCGGTGCTCCTATGGTCGCTTGCCGATGGAATGAAGGAGAACAAACGTGCATTCCCGCCTTCCGGCTCTGCTGATGGTGCCTGATCTTTTGCCTGGTGGGGGCCCGTTGAATGGGCGCCGTTGGGCTGGTCAGCAGCTCCTCAAGCTTTGGCTCAGCTTGGCGGCTGGCCAGGAGCTTCCGCTCTTGGTGGCTGATCCTGTGGGCTTAGGCAATCAGATTCAAGCCCTTTTGCAGAGCTGGGGGGCTGCCAATGCAGTCTCAGCCAATGATCTGTTCTCGACCAATAAGGTCGAACGCTGTGGCGCCTTGATGGTGCCGGATCCTTCCATTGGCATTTGGAGTGGTTGGCGGGATGCCTTTTCAACCCCAGCAAGCTTTTCACTGATCGGTCAAATCCACACCCTCTGCACAACGGGTGCGATGGCCAGGATCGAAGAACTCACCGCCGAAAATATTCTTAACTGGGATGCTTTGATTTGCAGCAGCAACGCTGGTCGTGCTGTTGTGGAAGCTGTGCTTTCGCAGCGTGAGCAAAGGAATGCTGCACGCGCTGGTGTTGCGGTTTCACGTTTTCGCCAGCATCGGCCCCAGCTGCCCGTCATTCCCTTGCCGATGCCGGTCACTGAGATCCAACAGAAGTTGCCAGATCGGTTACGGGCACGCCAAGTGCTGGGTTTGCCTGCTGAGGCTGATGTTGTTGTTTGGCTCGGGCGTATCACCCTTTATTCCAAGGCGGATCCTGCCCCCACCTATCGAATGTTGGAGAGGGTGGCACAACAACGCGATCGCCCGCTTGTGTTTGTGGAGTTAGGTCCAGACGATGGCGAAGGCCAGGTGCAGGCACACCAGCAGCGACGCGAGGAGTGCAAGCACTTGCGTTTTCTCAGAATCGGTGGCTCGGAGCCGGTGTCTGAAGATCAGAAACTACTGGCGTTGGCCGCGGCAGATCTGGGGGTGTCTTTGGTGGACAACGTGCAAGAAACCTTTGGGCAGTCTGTGGTTGAGCTGCTTGCAGCTGGCTTACCTGTCGTGGCGAGTGATTGGGATGGTTATCGAGACCTATTGGTGCATGGGCAGCATGGGTGGTTGATTCCCAGCCGATGGTGTGCCGTGGCAGCCGATGCATCAGTGCCCTTGGGTTGGCAGCATCGCCTCGGTATGCAGAGCTATGCCTCTGTAGCGGGAGCGTTGGCCCAGCTGGTGCAGCTTGATCTTGCTGCGGCTGAAGCTGCTGTGCTCACCTTGCTATCGCAACCAAAACTGCGTCAAGCGATGGGCCGTCAGGCAGCGATTTGGGCCCGCAACCGCTTTGATCTGCCGGTTGTGGCCGCGCACTATTCGGAGCTGTTCGCTGAGCTTGAGCAACGCCGCGATTTAGCACCGCCGGAATGGCGGCAACGGCAGCCTGCGGCTTTGGGCCTAGATCCTGTTGCCTGTTTTGCAGGGTTTGCGAGTGAATCCAATGCTTCTCTGGAGTTGCAAGCAAATGCTGCACTGGACCCTTCGCCAGCATCACTCCATGTTCATCGTGAACAGCTTTGGTCCCTATTGCAGGCCTGTATTCCTCCGGCGCAACACCCTGCATTACGCCAGGCATTAGAAATCAAGCATGGTGATCGTGCCTTTTTGCGATGAGTCTCTTCCCTCCATCTCGTTGGCCGTACTGGCATCACCGCTTGATTCGGCTGCAGTGGCGCCGTTGGTTGCTGCCAACGCTCTTTTGTTTCCCTTACCTACTTTCGTTGTTTTGGTTATGGGGTCAGGGGTTGTCTTGGCTGGTGCAGATTATGCTCGCGCCATTGGTGATGACCCTGATCATCGCAGCTGTGACGTGGCGCTTAGAGCGACTTGAATTTCGAACAGCGCGCCGAAGGCGATAATCTGAAAACAATCTTTTTTGAAGCGATGGACATCGCAACGATCCCTCAGCAGTCTTGGTTTATCGCAGAGGCAGCCGCGCGAGGAGATCGCGATGCTTTGGCACGTTTTTGGTTGGCTGCTCCTGAGGATATTTTAGAGAGCCTTTGGAATTCGCCTTTGGGGGAGGCAACGAGGGCCTTGGTGCAACAGCTGCATTCTCAATTCCCATTTACACCAGATCAATTGCGTTTTCGTGATGCCTTAAGTGCGCGCTTACAACAAGGCTTAGATCAGCCGGCTGTTGTTCAGTTGTTGCTGGCCGCATTCCTGTACTCCCCTGCAGGTCAGTTTCGGATTGCCTCGGCGGAGCGCTGGCTGCCTGGATGGTTGCTCCCCCACTATCAGGCCCTCTACGAAACGTCTGTGCCGAATGGTTCGTTATCAGCTCCAGCTCCTTCAGCGGTGAGTCAGCCAGTGAATGATGGGCCTGTGCCCACACCTGATTTCGGACCTTTCCCCCAGACGCTGCAGGAGCTGATTGGTAATCGCATTCAACTCAATCGCATGTTAGGGCTGGCTAATCTTTATTATATTGATCCTGAAGATCAAGAAATTCTCCAGGAATTGGTTCTGCTTAGGCAACAATTTGCTGCAGCGATTGAGCGTTGTTCCGAAGCTGATTTGGAGCGTTTGTGGGCGACAGACTTAGGAGATCGCTATTGGGCAATGGTGCGCTCTGGTGTGCAAAAAGAGCCGATGTCGCCAGAGGATGAATTGCTCAAGCAGCGGGCCGTGCAGCGCTTATCCCCAGCGCAAGGGGGTGGCTTTCATGCTCCAGGCGCAACCAATGCTTTTCTGGTGGCGATGCTCTTTTACGTGCCTGGCACAATGAAAGTGGATGATGCTGAGCAGAAGCTTCCGGCTTGGTTGTTAGGGGGCTATCAGGACGTTTTTGCTCAATCCATTGCGACGCAGGTGTGAGATCTGTTGCGGATTCTGTTCGTCCATCCCAACTATCCATCTCAGTTTCGCCGGTTAGCTCCTTGGCTGGCCGACCAGGGGCATGAGATTGTTTTTTTAGCCAGCAACTGTGAGTGGCACGCTCCTGAACGAGCCAATTTCAGGTTGAAGGCTTATCAGCCCCATCGCGCCGGTGGCACGGAGGCGCTGCATCCCTATTTGCGGCGTTTTGAGCAGGCTGTGCTGTCTGGTCAGGCTGCTTTTAGAGCATGTGTTGAGTTGGCTGAGCAGGGCTGGCATCCGGATTGGATCATTAATCACGTGGGTTTTGGACCTGGTCTTTATCTGCGGGATGCATTTCCAAAGGCCCGTCGCGCTGGCTTATTTGAGTGGTATTACAACGCCATTGGATCCGATGTTGATTTTCTGGCCCGAGGTGCGCCGGTAGAGCCTGACAGGCAGATGCGCCTGCGCACTTGGAATGCCCAATCGTTGATCGAATTGGCAGATGTTGATTTGGCTGTCACCCCAACTGTTTGGCAACAACGTCAGTTTCCAGCTTGGATGCGCTCCCGTTTGCAAGTGATTCACGAAGGGATCGATTGGGACCAGCTTTCAAGGCTCAGGTCTGGCCTGATTACACGACCCGACTGCTTGCAAGCAGTCGGGGATGCCGAGATTGTCACCTATGTGAGCAGGGGGTTTGAAGAATATCGAGGTTTTCCGCAAGCGATGCAGGCGTTGGCCCTGCTTCAACAACGCCGCCCAAGAGTGCAGATTTTGATCGCCGGTAGCGACATCATTGCATATGGGGCTGGTCGTCAGGACGGTCGTACTTGGCAGCAGTGGGCTGAGCAGGATGCAGGCCTGGATCCGTTGCGCACCCATTGGCTTGGTCCTCTTCAAACAGAGGGGTACCACCAGCTGTTGGCCTGCAGCAATGTGCACTTATACCTAACGGTGCCGTTTGTGTTGAGTTGGAGCCTGCTTGAGGCGATGGCGGCTGGTTGCGCGATTGTGAGTAGTGCAACGGCTCCCGTTCAGGAGGTGATGCGGGATGGTCAGGAAGGTCTGCTTTGCGATTTTTATGCACCAGATGACCAAGCCAGGGCGATGGAGCACCTGCTTGACCAGCAAGAGTTGGCTAAGACGCTAGGCGTAGCGGCTCAACAGGCTGCACGGCGCTATTCAGCTAGTGAGGGATTTCATTCTTGGCTTAATGGTTTGTGCGGATCTCCTTGCTGAGCTGGCATGTGCGGTTGCCAACGCGTCTATGGATGAGTAATAATCGTTCAGCAAGACTTAATGTCTTGGACAACACACCGCCCCCTTGGTGGGTGCGGTTGTGAGGAGTACAACTCACCCACCACAAAACCTACCTAATGGCTACTAGTTACAACACCATTCTTGGCACTGATACTGCCAACACCATCATTGGTACTTCTGGTGCTGATTCGATCAATGCCTTGGAAGGCAATGACACCGTCAATGGAAAGGGCGGCGCTGACATCATCCTTGGTGGCGATGGAAACGATCTGATCATCTCTGATGCGACTGCCTCTAATGGCAGCTTTGATGGTGGATCAGGTAATGACACCCTGAACTTCTCTGTCACTCTTCAAAGTGCCACCGTTGGTGGTGGTCAAGGCACTGACAGCATTGCAATCACTGCCAACAACGTTGGTACTGTTGCTTACGGCGGAGCCGACGGTGACACCATTGTCTTGTCGACTGATTTGAATTCTGCATCCGTTTATGGCGGCGGAAGAGGTACTGCAGCAGACGGATCTGACAGTATCTCTGTTACTGGCAGCCTTAGTGCTGGTTACATCCAAGCTAATAAAGGAAATGACACCATCTCTGTCACTGGGGCAGTCCTTACTGGATCAAGTGCACGTGGTGGCCAAGGCAATGACAATGTCATCCTTGCGGGAAATACCTTACTAGGTTCAACCGTTTACGGTGATTTAGGAAGCGATACTATTCAAATTTCTGGAGCTGCACTGGGCTCTGTTATCCAGGGCGGCAGTGATTCCGATACCACTGCAGACAGCGCTGACTCTCTATCAATCAGCGGTTCCTTGAGTTCTGCCTTTGTCCAGGCCAACGCTGGTAACGACACTATCTTCATCGGTGGAATCGCTGGTAGTTCCTCCACTGTTCTAGGCGGTGCTGGATCTGACTTCATCACTGCTAGTTCTGCTGTAGCAAACAGTGAGATCTTCGGAAACAATGGTGATGACACCCTGCTGATCGGAGATTCTGATTCTGCTGATACTTTCACTAAGTCTTTGCTGCAATCCAATGCTGGAAACGACAGCATTAATGTGTCTGGTCGCTTTTTGACTAGTACCGTTCGTGGTGGCTCTGGTAATGACACCATCAATTTCAATGCTGCTTCAAACGCATCCAGCTACGTGTTTGGTGATGCTGGAAGCGATGCTCTTACTGGAGACTTCAGTGCAGGAACAACCGTATACGGAGACAATACGGATGGTACAAGCGCCGGTAACGACACTCTGAGCTTCGGTGATGTTGCTTCGGGTCAGCTTCGCGGTAATGCTGGAGACGACAGTCTTGCTGCAGCTTCTGGATCGAGCGCGACACTCTTTGGTGGTATTGGAAATGACACCATTTCTGTAACTGGTGCTTTCCAGAATTCACGTGCCTCATCTGCAGGTGTGATGACCTTCGGTGGTGCAATCGACGGTTCACAAATCGTTGCTGAGGATGGTACAAACTCCAGTATTTCGTTCCTTGGCCTTGCTTCGAGTGCTTCGCTTGTTGGTGGTACTGGTAATGACACCATCAATTTTGTGACGACTTTGGGTACCAGCGCTGGACTTGCTGCTAGCTCTACTTACTTCTTCGGTAGTAAAGGTGGTGCAGATGTCATCAATTTCAGTGCTGCTACATCAAATAGCACTTTGGTAGTTGCGGTTTCAGATGATTACGGCAGTACTGGTTCATTTACAAGTACCAATGTTCTAACTCTTGGTACGAACACCATCACCTTTACTGGTGGCGCTTCTTCAGGTCCAGCGTTATCTGGTATGACATTTATTACTGTCACTCAGGCAACAATCGACAGTCTTGGTTGATCAATCCCACTCGTTTGAGTGAATCTAAGGCTCCCTTCTTGGGAGCTTTTTTTTTGGCAGATTTGAAAATTATGAGGCGTGAGTTGCAGTCGATCTCTTGTTGTCTTCTCCAGGCTGAAGCTGGTGATTCAGGCTTTCGCCCTTCATGTGAAGATGGTTGTAATAGATGGATTGATAGCATTTCAGCCTTGCTAAAGGGTGAGTTACAACAGGCTATGGTGCACTTGTTGGCTTATCCTCCTACAGGGGGTGACCTTACTTCTGATGTTGCTGATTTCTATTGGTTATTGTGCTTGATTTCAGCGCTAATGCGTGATCAGCAGAAGCAACTTTTGTGTATAAAGAAGCTTGGATTAGTTGTTGGTTGGCACGATTGGAGGGTTTTGCAGGCCACTTCTCAGTTGAAGCGCCAACAGGGTCGGCGACCATCTGAATTTCTTGATTTTGATAGGAGTAATCTAAACGGAAATCTTTGCCCACATCTTGAATTTGAACGTATCTATAGCTTGTTGGAACTTCAAAATCTTGACGAAGCCGCTGAAAGATTAGCGAAAATCGAATATTTTGATTCCTGTGATAGTATAATTTTACAATCTAAGTTGATGTTTCGTAAGCAGAATGCTGAGGCTGCGGAGGAATTATTGCTTGCAAATATCAACCGTTGCATACCTCGCCTTGATTATTGCGAATGGTTGGTCGAGGTTTTGTTTGAACTTGAGCGTGGAGATCTGTGCCTTCCGGTGTTGAATACTATTTTGAAAGTTCATCCGCAAGCTAGTTTTTCATTGCTTGAGAGATACGCCCAGGCTAAGTTGCTTCAGCGCCAACCCGCTCAGGCCTTGAGAGTTAAATTATTAGAGCGTCTGCCAAAATTTTCTGGTTCTGTTGTCGCTTCACCAACTGTGCTTTCGCCAGCATATGATTTTCTTGGTAGAGCTGATTGGTTTGATTACTTGCATCCACTTGTTAGGAGCCTGCCAGATGTCTATGGGGCGCTTTACTCTAATGTGCTAATGCATTCTAGTAGCCATGCTTTAGATGTTTTCCCATCCTTAGCCTCTGATTTGGTTGATTTCCTTAGTCAAAAAATCAGGTCGTTTATACCACCTTTTCTATTTAGGGGATCATCGCAACTAGTTCAAACCAGAGCAATGAATAAATTTCGTATTGGCTGGATTTGTGGTGATATTGGTAATCACCCTGTTTGCCGGTTCCTTTACTCATGGCTTGTTGCTGTGCCAGAGGGATCCCTTCAGCATCAACATGTCGTTGTGACGACACAATCTTTTGATGATGGATATAGAGATCTAATCGCAAACATTCCAGATGTTCAGTTCAGTGATCTGTCATCTCATCGCACCCTCGTAGACCAAGTGAAGGCTATTCGAGACCTTAATTTGGATTTAGTTGTAGATCTCAATGGTTGGACAGGTAAAAATATTGCCACGGCATTTATTGCTCGGTTGGCGCTGGTTCAGGTAAATTATCTTGGCTTTCATGCAAGTACAGGGATTCCTGAGATGGATTGTTGGCTTGTTGACGAACATCTTCTGCCGCAATCTTCACAGCTGCAAGAGTGGCACACTGAATCTCTTGTTCGTTTGCCACGGCCATTCTTGGCCTGGCAGCCACCCGCTGCATTGCCGGAAGGCCGCGTAGAGGTCACGTCATTTGCTCATAGCAGCGAATCACCGATTCGTTTTGGTTGCTTTAATCACTCCCGCAAAATCTCTATGCAATGTCTCAAGTCTTGGGCGGAACTCATGCGCCAGGTTCCTCATGCCCAACTAGTTCTAAAGGCTTTTGCAGCAGACGATACAGGAACGGCAGAGCTGCTCACACGCAGGCTTCGGCGAGCTGGTCTTGATTTAGAGCGCGTTGTTTTTTTGCCTTATTCGGCAACACCGGAAGATCATCTCAAGCAGTATGAGCAAATGGATGTTGCATTGGATAGTTTCCCCAATACAGGCTGTACAACCACCTGTGAAGCCCTATGGATGGGTGTGCCTGTAATTACGTTAGAAGGCCGGCACTATGTGACTCGTATGGCTGCAGCTGTTTTAGCAGGAGCCGAATTGCACGAGTGGATTACTAGTTCAGTGGAACAGTATCTGGAACGAGCTGTCCAGCAGGCAGAACCCAAGCGATTGGCTTGGTTGCGCCAGAATCGAAACTCTTGGCGTGATCAAGTCCAACAGTCACTCTTGGGTGATGCGACCAACTTAATGCAATCGCTCGAGTCAACATTTGGTGAGTTGATTGAAAGCGCAATTGAGTCTCACGTCGCTTGAGCATTACATTGATTTTAGGGATGATCTGTAGTTCTCAAAAATTGATTCCAGTTGTGAGCTCACGCGTCGTGGTTGATTAAGATTTGAGTTTGATATTTTCTCAATAAGTTTTTGCCTGTCGAGATTGTTGCGGACGCCTTCCTGATAGAAATTCATTGCACATGTGAGATAGTTTTTATTGTCTATATGGATGAGTTCTGGCATGCCGGCACTCGTCAATAAGCTGGCAGATAAGCTTCCCACCATTCCTCTCCCCTGTTGGCAAATGACGGGGACTCCCATCCATAGCGCTTCTGCTGTTGTGGTCGCCCCGCCATAGGGAATTGGATCGAGTGCTACATCGATTTCGTTGTATTGCGCTAGGTGAGTTGCATGATCTTCTGCCCAAGGCAGCAGGAGAATACGCGCGGGCTGAATCCCTCCTTGCTCAAACCGTTGCCGAATTCGTTGTTGCTCAGCGGCTTCGATGAAGCTAAAACTTTTGAGGGCAAGTTCTGCATTGGGTGCTTCCTTGAGTAGATCAGACCACAAGGAAATGGTTTGATCGGAGAGCTTGCGTGCATGGTTTAAGCTTCCAAATCGGAAACAAGGAGTCGCTGTGCGATTGACCTCGGGGCATTGATTTGGCTTTGGTAATGTCATATAGCCACCCTTGATATAAGCCAACTGGTGTTGCTCGGTTTCAAGTGGATGCAATGTCTTGAACAGCACTTCGTCTCCAATCCATCCAGGCACACTTTCTAAGAAAGTAGCGCCTGGAAATCCGAGGTAACTCATTTGGATCGGTGCGGGATGATGGAGGCAAATCCCGATACGGCTATGTCCTGTGTAGCCCCCAAGTTCTACTAAAACGTCAAGCTGTTGATCAGCGATAGCACGTGCACCCATGGCGTCATGGCAGGCGCTTAAATTGAGCCAATGGTCGCAACATTCGCGGATTGATTCACTCACAGCATCCCAGTGTGGCCCGGTATGTAAACCCCAGATCTCTACTTTGCTCCGGTCATGGGTTTGAAGGACAGGAAGGAGAAAACGGCTTACTGGGTGGTTGCAGAAATCAGAGGAGAGGTAGCCAATGCGTAATCGGCGTCCTGGCCATGCTGTAGCCAGATGATCTTTCCATAGGTTTTGAAGTGCATCAGATTGTTTACGTCGCTCCCAGGCTTTGGCCAGTTCTTGACGTTTTGCTTCAGGTAAAAGATTGCAGCTTGCGGCTAGGAATTGGAGATTGAATAGGTGTTGGTCTTTGCGGCTGATTTGTTCCAGGTTGATTTGTGTCAGTAACCTGCGGGCGGCATTTTGCTGCCCCATTTCAGTGAGGCTTTGAAGAAAAGCTTGTTTAAGATCATAATGATTTGGGAACGCTCTTAGCGCTTGGCGGATGATTCGATTGGGTCGAATCGTCTTTCGTTGTCCTCGTTCGGCTGCCGCCAAGTTCAGCCAATGCAAGGGTTGATGGGGTTGTTTGGTGCAGAGCTCCGTAAATAACATGGCAGCCTCTGCCATGTTTTGTTCAGCCATCAATAATCCAGCTTCTGCTCCCTTGATCTCGAGGTTGTCGTGCTTATTATTTTCTATTTGATTGAGGATATCTCGGGCTTCTTTTATTTTGCAGAGATCTTTCAGGAGTGTAATGCGATTCGCCGTTGTGATCTGATGATCGGGGTCTAGATCCTGAGCATGGTTGAAGGCATCTAGGCCTTGCTCAAGATTGCCAAGACGACTATGGCTTACACCCAAATCAAACCAGATCGAAAAGGATTCATCATCTCCTCTGATTAATTGCGTAAAAACTCTTACTGCTGTTTCGAACTCCCCTAGTTGTAGTTTAATCCTTGCCCAGCAATGCATGAGCTCCTTTCGTTGCCCGTGGCGCTGAATGCTCTTGCTGATCAATTCTAAGCTTGTTTGATAAAGTCCAGCTTGTCTGAATGTATTGGCTGCATCGATACTCAACGGGAGGTTAAGGCTAAGAAAATCTTGGTTGTCTTGATAAAGTTGTAGTATTTTTTGTGTCTGGCCTTTTTGTTTTAACTCAATGGCCCTTTTCAGGACTATTGTCAGCTCTTCTTGTTCGACGTTGAAGGCACTTTGTGAATCAATATCAATGTCATTAAAATTTATATGTTTTTGATCTGTTAAAATATGATCTGAATTTATCTCATTCGTAGACCATTCGGCTGATGGCACTGATCGCTCCTGCAAATGCAGACCCATCCTATTCCGACGCTTCGGATTGGCTGGTTGCTTTGGCAGCTGATCCTTCTCTTGCTGATCAAGCGATTGCTGCAGCCCGCTTAGGTGGTGAGTTTTCTGCTCTATCACTCGATTGGGCCATGGTGCTCGGCTTGGCCTACTGGCAACTCCAGCGCTATGGCGAAGGCTTGTCAATCCTTGAGTACTTTGATCACACGCAGGTAAGCAATCCCCATTACTTTGCTTTGTTTGGGATGATTTGCCGTCAATTGCCGGCTCAAGAATCCCGAGCATTAGCGTCATACCTCAGAGCTCTCGAGCTTGACCCCAGCCGGCCTGATATTCATTACAACGTTGGAAATCTCTTAAAAGAGACCCAGCCAGATAAGGCGCTTTCTCATTACCGCAAGAGCTTGTGTCTCAAGGTTGATGATTCGGTTGTTTGGCATAACTATGGATCACTCTTAAATGATGAGGATGATCAGCTTGGATCCTTGCAGGCATTGAAAAATAGCTTACTGCTAAAGCCGGAGGATGCTGATGCCTGGTGCTCCCTCGGTTTAACTTTGTTTCAGCTTGAGCGTTTCTTGGCTGCTCAATCCTGTTTCCAGAAATCTATTTCGCTTGATCAAGGCCATTCGAGTAGCCATGTGAATTGCGGTCAGGTGTTGATCGAGATTTTGCAGCCTGAAAATGCGCTGTATTTTCTGGAGCGTGGTGTCGAGCTTGATAGCACTTCTTCTAATTCTTTGTGGAACCTGGCTTTAGCATTTTTATTGTTAGGCCGCTATAAAGAAGGATGGAGGTATTATGAAGCCCGTTTTCATACTAAAGAGTTCGGTGTACATAAGCCACCAACATCCGTTAATCTTCCTCCATTCCTTGAATCCTTGCCTGGACCTACTGATCCTGAGCTAATTGTTTGGAGTGAGCAAGGAATTGGCGATGGCATTCAGTTTTGCCGTTATCTCCCTATGTTGCAAGCAAGAAATATTAACTTTCGCCTACTGGCGCATGAGCATTTGATCTCTTTCTATCAAGATTGGATGGGGCTTGGTGATCAAGTCTGTTTGAAGCTGAATTCCAATCCTTCGAGTGATACTAGGCCAAATATATCGATGCTGAGCTTGCCGCATTTGTTCCAAACAGAATTGTCAACTGTTCCCTCGGCTACACCATATTTGCGCGCTCCTGGACCAACCCCATCTCATCTTCAGGTTGGCCAGGCTCCGGGAGGATTAAACGTCGGAGTCGTTTGGGCGAGTAATCCAAACAATCGTCACATGTATCGTCATAAGTCGTTGCCGCTTCCTTGCTTGATTCAGCCTTTGATTGATCTTGTCGATTTAGATTTGATTGAATTGCATAGTTTGCAGGTTGGATCTGATGTTGAGCAGTTAGATCCTTGGCGTGATCATGAACGTGTTTTTGATTGGAATGGTGTTGTTGATAGTTTTTCTGATACAGCTCATGTGATCAATCAGCTTGATCTTGTGATCAGTGTTGATACAGCTGTTGCTCATCTTGCTGGCGCCTTAAATAAACAAACCTGGCTGTTGCTCCCGCACAACGCAGATTTTCGTTGGTTGCATCAACGTGATGATTCTCCGTGGTATCCTTCCATGCGTTTATTCCGGCAAAAGAAGCGCGGAGATTGGCAGTCTGTGATCACTGAGTTGCAGGCTGCGCTTAATGGGTTGTTTATTCTTGACCTACCAGCGTTGGCGGATGCCAAACTCACTCGATGACTGCTGATATTGATTTGCTTACATCCGCTGAGCTGGATCTGCTTGTGCGCCGCTTGGATCTTTTTCAGTTGCTGTTAAAGAGGCGCGAAGAGCAGGCCATTGCTGCATTGGTACCCGTGCTGAAATCCGAGCTTGAGCAAGCTGAGCGTGAACTCCTTGGTGATTTGGATCGTGATCAGTGGTTGCAGAAAAAAGGATGGCAGCAAGCTGACTTTGAGATGCATCTCAAGCGTCCCCTTGCCTTGAAGTTATTTGCGCGTCAGCAATTTGGTCCCGGCCTGGAAGAATTGTTTTTGTCGTCTAGCGGTGGGCGTGATCAGGTGATCTATTCAATGTTGCGCGTTCGCGATCGTGGCCTTGCCCGTGAGTTGTATCTGAGACTCAGCGAGGGGGAGTTGGCCTTTCCAGAAGCAGCTCGTCATTATGGAGAAGGTCCTGAAGCTCGTGGACAGGGTGTGATCGGACCGATACGGATGAGTCAGTTGCAACCCCAGCAGCTTGCGGATTGGTTGCGTTCTCTCCAACAGGGTGAATTATCACGTGTTCAGCAATTAGGTGAATGGCATTTGATTTTGAGGCTTGAGCACTTAATGCCTTCTAAGCTTGATGACGAAACGCGGCAGGTCTTGTTGCAAGAGCAACTTGATAGCTTCCTTGACGAAAGGGTACGTCGCCTGCAAGCTGGCGAACCAGTAGAGCCTCTCCATTTTGATTCTGATCGCTTGGATAGCGAAGCTTCATGACTGATGTAGCCACGTTTCAGAGCCTGCTGAGTCGGTTCCCAGCATTTCGTGAACTTGATGATCAGCGTTTGGCTTGGTTGGCGGAGCGATCCCGCCCCTTTATTTGTTCTGTCGGTCAGGAGCTTCTGCTAGCTGATCGGATGCCAGATCATTGTTTTTGTGTTGTGGAAGGCCGCGGTCGTTTGCTGCATGAAGATCCTGGTTTGCGTCGGCCCGTCACCTTGGCTCTTTCCAAGCCTGGTGATCTAGTGGGTTGGGCCGGCTTGGTGCGGCGTAGTCCTTGCGAATGGGTGGCAGCTTCAACCACTTTGAAGTTGATTGGCTTCACTGATGAAACCTTTTATGCCTTAGAGCAGGAGAGTGAGACCTTTGCCCATTGGCTTGCGAGCAACGATTCTCCTGCTGAGTTGATGAGTTGTCTCGCCCCGGCCTTGCGCCGTCGTCCCAAAGCTGAGCCTCCAGAGCGAGAAGTGTTGCGTCGTCTCCTGCCTGGATTGCGGGTCGTGGATGCTCATCACTTGAGGCAATTGCCAGATGATGATGCGATTTGGTTATGGGATAGCCAGCCCAATAATCAGCATGTGTCGATTGGGTCTGAGGTGGATCTTGAGCTTTTGGCATCCATTCCGGTTGGAGAGCCATTGCGTTTGTTGCGGATTGAGCGTCAGTTATGGGAAGCAGAACTCAATCCCTCTTTAAAAGCTCCTGATCAATTAGCGCTATCGAGTGACATCGATCTTTGGTCGCAGGATCGCTATTCCGATTTGGCTGTTCCCGCTCCACAAGGAGAGCGTCACCTGTCGCCATCTGAGGATGAGAGTCTTGCGGCTGCGGCTTCACCTCGGTTTCGAGGCCGCACCATTCCGATCGTCACCGGAATTGGGCCCAAGCAGCAAGCGATAGCTTGTATGGAGATGCTGGCGCGTTACTACAACGCACCGTTCCGCCGCGACGTGATGGAGAGAACGGCTGCACAACTGATTGCTGAGCGCCAAGTGAGCTTAGAGATTCTCGGCAATTTAGCCGTAATGATGGGTTTTACTGGCTCCATTTCTGATATCCCGGAAGCGCAGCTTGCGCGTTTGCCTTTCCCTTGCTTTGTGTTGCTTGAAGGGCAACCCACCATGATTCATGACATCAGTCAAGGTCAGGTGAAGGCTGTATTGCCTGAATTTGGCATGGTGGAATTATCACTCTCTGATTTCATGGGTGATCAAGGTGGTGCGCGTGTGCTCACCTTGTCGCCAGGGCGAGAAACCCAAAAGCGCAAGCTTGGTCTTTCTTGGTTTGCTCCTCAAATTCGCCGCTATCGCCGCAGCCTGCTTGAAGTGCTGATGGTGTCACTAGTGCTCCAACTGCTCAACCTGGCGCAGCCGTTGGTGTTCCAGCAGATCTTTGACAAGGTTATTGGTCAGCAAAATCTAGACACGCTGTATACCCTTGGGTTGCTTTTGTTGGGAGTGGCATTATTTCAGGGGTTGCTAACCGCTGTCCGCACCTATTTGTTTGCTGATACAACCAATCGTATTGATATTGCTCTTGCTGGTGAGGTGATTCAGCATTTGTTACGCCTCCCTCTTCGTTATTTCGATCGCCGCCCCGTGGGTGAATTGCAAACCCGGCTTGCTGAGCTAACTAATATCCGTAATTTCATGACGGGTACGGCGATCACACTTCTTTTGGATGGCGTCTTTTCGATGATTTACATCGGCGTGATGGTTGCCTACAGCGGTGTATTAACAGCGGTCACCCTCGGTGTGGTTCCGTTGTTTCTGGCCTTAACCTTGGTGGCATCTCCGTTCATTCGCGCCCAATTGCGTAAAGCAGCCGAAAAGAATGCAGAAACCCAAAGTTTGTTAATTGAATCCTTGAATGGGGTGCAAACGATTAAGGCTCAGAACGCCGAAAGCACAGTGCGCTGGAGATGGCAACGTCTTTTTTCTGGTTATATGGCTGAGAATTTCCGCACCGTGTTGATTGGCACATCAGCAGCAACAGTTGGTGCCTTTTTGAATCAACTTACTGGTTTATTAACTCTTTGGGTAGGTGCTTATTTAGTCATTAAAGGTGATCTCACGATTGGTCAACTCATTGCCTTCCGAATTATTTCTGGTTATGTGGTTGGTCCATTGCTTAATTTGGCGACCAGTTGGCAAAGTTTTCAGGGTGTAGCGCTATCCATTGAGCGTCTCAGTGATGTTGTTGATGCCACAAGTGAAGCTGGTGACAACGAGATGGAGCAACTGCCGCTGCCACCTGTTGCCGGTGAGGTTGTTTTTCAAGGAGTTGATTTCCGTTTCAATGAATCTGCCCCACTGGTTGTGCGAGATGTTTCGTTCACGATTCCTGCTGGATCATTCGCAGGAATTTGCGGCCGAAGTGGTAGTGGTAAAAGCACGATTATGAAGCTCTTGCCGCGCTTATATCAACCAGACTCAGGCCGTATTTTGATTGATGGTTATGACTTGGCTAAGCTTCAGTTAGGTTCGATCCGCAGGCAAATAGGCATCGTTCCACAAGACAGCCTGCTATTAGACGGATCTGTTCGTGACAACATCACCCTTACCGTTCCTGATGCAACGAACGAAGAGATTGTGGCGGCAGCCCGTGTGGCATGTGCCCATGATTTCATTATGGAATTGCCTAATGGTTATGCCTCCAGAGTGGGGGAACGGGGAGGGAATCTCTCTGGTGGGCAACGGCAACGGCTTGCGATCGCTCGAGCTGTTTTACAGCGGCCTTCGTTGTTAATACTCGATGAAGCAACGAGTGCTCTCGACTATCTAACTGAACGCCAAGTATGCCTTAATCTTAAGAATGCGTTCGAAGGCTCTACGGTCTTTTTTATTACGCATCGCTTGAGCACGATTCGATCGGCCGACACAATTTTGATGATGGATTCTGGATCACTCGTAGAGCAAGGATCTCATCAAGAGTTGTTAGAGCTGGAAGGTCGTTACTTTGCTCTTTATTCACAACAGGAGTCTGATCTTGGCTGATTCCCCGATTCCATCTGCACCAAAAAATAATCAGCCATCTCCTGAACAGACACCGTCTGAACAGCCAGCGTCTCAACAGCCAGTGATGCCTGAACGTCCTGATAAGAAGCCGTTGCCCGCAAAGCTCAATTTTTGGGAGGGAAGCTCTGTTCATGTCAACCAAGGTCGGCATTGGTCTTCAGCCATTATTTGGCTGAGTACAACCTTGTTTGGAGCCACGTTGTTGTGGGCCTTCACGGCCAAGATCGACCAAAGTGTGGCCGTCTCAGGTCGTCTCGAACCTGCCGGCAGTGTGCGTGAAGTGGATTCTCCGAGTGGAGGGGTGATTGCTGAAGTGTTTGTCAAGGAAGGAGCCCTGGTGAAAGCGGGTCAGCCCCTGTTCACTGTGGAAGGGAAGGGGCTCGCGAGTCGGCGTCAGTCCCTAATCGATGCGCAGCGGTTGCTTGAGTTGCAGGCAAGTTCGCTCAAGGCTGTGTTGGATAGCGACGGTGATCCAACGCGTTTTGCTCCCGAACCACCCCTGCCGAATGTGGATGACCCCCAGGTGCGAGCACAGCTGGGTACAGCTCGGCAGCAGTCGCAGCAACTACGAGCCCAATTAGTGCAAATTTCCGCCCAACTTGTGAGTCGCCGCAAAACTCTTGCTTTGCAGGAGATGATTGCACGCGATTTAAAGCCGCTCTATGAGTCAGGAGCGATGGCCCGCAATCAATATTTAAACCAAATCAATCAGGTGCAAGAAACGAGATCACAAGTCGCGTCGCTGGATGAAGAGCGTACCCGCGTGATTGGCCAGGCTGCTTCGCAGCTCAATCAAGTTGATCGACAGCTATTAACCCTGAATGCTGAGTTGGTAGGAATTGGTGAGACCATTGATTACCGAACTGTGAAAGCACCAATTGATGGTCGCGTTTTTAGTTCAGAAGTGTCGCCTTTCTCTGTGATTAATGCTAATGAAGTGGTGCTTAAGTTAGTGCCGGAGAATCATTTAGAGGCCAAGGTCTCGATTAGCAATAGTGATATAGGTTTTGTGAAGATTGGTATGCCTGTTGCGGTCTCGGTGAATTCCTTCCCGGCCGG
>Ga0189291_100351_pt1 | contig 19642 bp, 20 predicted proteins | sample UW1redminimetaG_FD_130331 | JGI IMG/M metagenome (GOLD analysis project Ga0189291, IMG submission 130331) | Marine microbial communities from the Costa Rica Dome - UW179B-red mini metaG | ecosystem: Environmental > Aquatic > Marine > Oceanic > Photic zone | place: Costa Rica: the Eastern Pacific... | reverse complement strand
TGGCGGGTGACGGTGCCGTGGGCGGCTTCTGCTTCCACGGTGTTGCCATCAGGCGTCATCAGCACCGAGGTCATCAGGCCGAGCGAGCCAAAGCCCTGGGCAACGATGTCGGACTGGACGTCGCCATCGTAGTTCTTGCAGGCCCAGACGTAACCGCCGGACCATTTCAGCGCGGAGGCAACCATGTCGTCGATCAGGCGGTGTTCGTACCAGATCTTGGCTTCGGCGTATTTTTCCTTGAATTCGGCTTCGAAGACTTCCTCGAACAGATCCTTGAAGCGGCCGTCATAGGCCTTGAGAATGGTGTTCTTGGTCGACAGGTAGCACGGCACGCCGCGCATCAGCGCGTAGTTGAGCGAGGCGCGGGCAAAATCGCGGATCGAATCATCAAGGTTGTACATCGCCATGGCGACACCGGCGGACGGCGCGTCATAGACTTCATGCTCGATGGTCTCGCCATCGTCGCCGACGAACTTGATCGACAGCTTGCCCTTGCCGGGGAACTTGAAATCGGTGGCGCGGTACTGGTCGCCGAAGGCGTGACGGCCGACGATGATCGGCTTGGTCCAGCCCGGAACCAGGCGCGGCACGTTCTTCATGATGATCGGCTCGCGGAAGATCACGCCGCCCAGGATGTTGCGGATGGTGCCGTTGGGCGATCGCCACATCTTCTTCAGGCCGAATTCCTCGACGCGGGCCTCATCGGGAGTGATGGTGGCGCACTTGATGCCGACGCCGTGCTTCTTGATGGCGTTGGCGGCGTCAATGGTGACCTGGTCGTTGGTCTCGTCGCGGTACTGGACCGAGAGGTCGTAATAGTCGATTGGCAGGTCGAGGTAGGGCAGGATCAGCTTTTCCTTGATGAACTGCCAGATGATGCGTGTCATCTCATCGCCGTCGAGATCGACGACCGGGTTTGCAACCTTGATCTTTGCCATTCTGTGGAACCTTTTGAGAGGGTTGTCGGGGGGCGGCGAAATGCCGCCCGTTCAGTTGGCGCTTCTCATAACAAAACAGTTGCGAGCGCACAACACGCCGCAGGCCGGTGAGGCTGTGTTCATACCAAAGACCCAATGGTTTCGTTGATGCGGCACGCCCGCCCCATGGCGGTCAGATTGACTGTATACCGGTGCTTGTTTAGTCAAACGCTCATCGTCAATGGAAAAATCCGTGCCCGTTTTGCCCTGTCCTCATGAGACTGAACGTCTGATTTTGCGTCCGTTCACGCCGGCGGATGTGGATGCGGTGCATGCCTACCACAGCCTGGAAGCGGTTGCTCGCTACCAGATGTGGGCGCCACGGACGCGTGACCAGGTGGCGGTCGAGATCGGAAAATGGATTTCGCGGTCGCTCGCTGAAGAGGCGATGTCCTGGGCGGTCACCCTCAGGCAAACCCGGACACTGATCGGCGACGTCACGCTGATGCACCGGGACAGGGAAGCACGGCAGGCCGAGATCGGTTTCTCGTTCAATCCCGAATTTGGTGGCCAGGGATACGGCAGAGAAGCCGCTGCATCGCTGCTGGAGCTTGGGTTCTCGGAGCTGAAGCTGCACCGGATCTTTGGCCGGTGCGATGCGCGGAACAGGCCTTCCTGGCGGTTGTTGGAGGGGATCGGCATGCGCCGCGAAGCCCATTTTCGCGAGCATGCAATATTCAAGGGCGACTGGGACGAGGAATTCTATTACGCGATGCTGGCAAGTGAATGGGCTGAAAAAAGCCGGGGAGCGAAGTAGTGGCCGGAACCGACAGGAAGCGTGAAATGATCACCGGCGGGCCGGCGATCATTCTGGTGGAACCGCAACTGGGTGAGAATATCGGCATGGTGGCGCGCGCCATGGCCAATTTCGGCCTGTCCAACCTCAGGATCGTCAACCCGCGCGACGGCTGGCCCAATGACAAGGCCGTCAGCGCGGCGGCGAAGGCCGATCATGTAATCGCCGGGGCGGTGGTCTACGAGACGCTGGAAGCAGCGGTTGCGGATCTCAATTTCGTTTATGCCACCACGGCAAGGCCGCGCGACGGGCACAAGCCCGTGCGGGGGCCGGTGGAGGCCGGCGAGATCTTGCGCGGACGGGAGAATGCCGGTGAAAACACCGGGATCCTGTTCGGGCGCGAGCGCATCGGCCTGCGCAACTGGGAAGTCGGCCTCGCCGACGAGATCGTCACCTTTCCGGTCAACCCGGCCTATGCCTCGCTCAACATCGCCCAGGCCGTGCTGCTGATGTCCTATGAGTGGATGAAATCCGGACTGGCCAGCCCGCACGAGACGGCGTTCGACAAGGAAGATGTGGAGCCGGCGCCGAAAGCCGATCTGCACGGGCTGTTCGCCCAGATCGAGGACGGGCTTGAGGCGCGGGGCTATTTCCGCTCCGAGAGCAAGAAGATGAAGGCGGTCGACAATCTGCGCGCGGTGCTGACCCGGCCAGGGTTTTCGACCGATGAAATCAACGTGTTGCGCGGTCTTTTCGCCTCATTTGACCGGTTTAGTCGCCCCGGACAGCGCAAGCCCGGCGCGGGCGGCGCAGATATGGACAAAGATGGCGGGGACGAGGAATGAGCGACCAGCCGGTTCTGGTGTTTGACAGCGGCATTGGCGGGCTGAGCGTGCTGCGCGAGGCGCGGGTGATCATGCCGACCCGGCGCTTCGTCTATGTCGCCGACGACGCCGGCTTTCCCTATGGTCGCTGGGAAGAAAACGCGCTCCGAGACCGCATTGTCGGGCTGTTTGAAGGATTGATCGAGCGCTACAACCCGGCGCTTGTGCTGATTGCCTGCAACACCGCCTCGACCATCGTCATGCCGGCGCTGCGCAAGGCCTATCCCGATGTGCCGTTTGTCGGCACGGTGCCGGCGATCAAGCCTGCCGCCGAGCGGACCCGGTCGGGGCTGATCTCGGTGCTGGCAACGCCGGGCACGGTCAAACGGCAATATACGCGTGACCTGATCCGTGATTATGCCGACAAGGTGCATGTGCGGCTGGTGGGATCTGAAAACCTCGCCAGCCTCGCCGAGACCTACATGCGCGAAGGCTTTGTCGACGAAGCCGCGGTGAAGGCGGAAATCGATCCGTGTTTTGTCTCCCAGGACGGCCGGCAGACCGATATCGTGGTGCTGGCCTGCACCCATTTTCCGTTCCTGGTCAACCGCATGCGCAAGATGGCGCCGTGGCCGGTCGACTGGATCGATCCGGCCGAGGCGATTGCCCGCCGCGCGCTGGCCGTCGTCGAAACGCTGCCGGGTGGCGAGGCGCTGCCCGACACCCGCGACGCCGTGGTGTTCACCTCGGGCAAGCCGGACAATGCCGCGCTCAGGCTGATGCACGGGTTCGGGCTGCAATCGGAATAGATGTCCGGCGTGCTCGAAATTCTGTGTATTTCCGAGGGGCCGCGCCGCAACGCGGAAAATATCTGCTAAACGGGGCTTTGGCCGGTTCCTTGCTTGATCCGGTCCTTGTGCGTCCAGTTCAAGGGGCAACGCCCCAGTTCACGGAGTAAAGCCAGAGTGCAGGTCGGAATTGACATGGGAAGCTTGACGGGCGGAGCGCCTGCCAAGCTTGACATCGAAGAGCTGCTGGCGACCCGTCTTCTGGTGCAGGGCAATTCCGGCTCCGGCAAGTCGCATCTGCTGAGGCGTCTGCTGGAGCAGTCGGCGCAATGGGTGCAGCAGGTGATCATCGATCCCGAGGGCGATTTCGTCACGCTGTCGGACAAGTACGGCCATCTGGTTGTCGAGGGCGAGCGCAGCGAAAGCGAGCTTGCAGGCATTGCCAGCCGGATCCGGCGGCACCGGGTGTCGTGCGTCTTGTCACTGGAAGGACTCGATGTCGAACAGCAGATGCGCGCCGCCGCGGTGTTTCTCAATGCCATGTTCGATGCCGAGCACGAGTTCTGGTACCCGGTGCTGGTGGTGGTCGACGAGGCGCAGATGTTTGCGCCGGCAGTCGGCGGCGACGTCTCGGAAGACGCACGCAAGATGTCGCTCGGCGCGATGACCAATTTGATGTGCCGTGGCCGCAAACGCGGACTGGCCGGCGTCATCGCCACGCAAAGACTGGCGAAACTGGCCAAGAACGTGGCGGCGGAAGCCTCGAATTTCTTGATGGGCCGCACCTTCCTCGATATCGACATGGCGCGCGCCGCCGATCTTCTGGGCATGGACCGGCGTCAGGCGGAGATGTTCCGCGACCTGCAGCGCGGCAATTTTGTCGGCCTCGGACCGGCTTTGTCGCGGCGGCCGTTACCGATTGCGATTGGCGAGGTTGAGACCCAGGCGCGGTCCTCGAGCCCGAAGCTGATGCCGATGCCGGATGCCGTGGTCGATGTCGAGGATCTGATCTTCACCCCCGATCCGGAAGAGTTGAACCGGCCGATCCAGCGGCGGGCACGCCCGGCGCCGCGGCCAACCACCGATATTCTGGCGGAACTGTCGCGCGCCACGCCGCTGACCGATGCGCCACTGTCAAAACCTGCCGGTGAGACCACACGCTCTGAGATGTCTGCCGAGGAACGCGAGGAGCGGATTTCCGCGGTGCTCGGAGAAATTCTCGCCGATCCGGAATCGGGCTACCGCACCGATGCGACGCTGTATCAGGATTTCCTGGTGCGGCTGCGAATGCGACGGGTGTCAGGTTCGCCGATGTCGCTCTCCGACTTCCGCCGCCGCGTCGCCATTTCCCGCTCCGGCGTCGATGCGGAGACCGCCGAAAGCGAAGCCTGGGCCACTGCGTTGAGACTGTCGGCGATGGTGACGGAAGATCTGCAGGGCGTGTTCCTGATGATCGCCACTGCGGCGATCCGGGGCGAGCCGTGCCCGTCGGACGCCCGCATCGCCCGCGCTTACGGCACCCATTCCGCCCGCCGTGCCCGGCGGCTGCTCGGCTATTTCGAAGAACAGGACCTGATCATCGTCCACGCCGACCTGTCGGGAAACCGCATCGTCGGAATACCGGAACTGCAGGCCGAAACCGCGCCGGGGGCCGCGGACGCACCGGACCAGGATGCGGGGAATGTCGAGGCGGCGGAGTAGGGCTTTATTTCTCCGCTGATTACCCCTCCTGTAGCGGGTATTTCAACCTTGCATCCAGGATGCGTTCAACATCGATGTGGTATTCATCGGGTAGCGTGTAAACGATCCGATATTCGGTGCGGGGGACGGTCAATTCCCGAGTACCCGCAACCTCACCATTCCGCCCCAGAAATGGGAAAGATTCGAGTTGGTCAAAAATGGCAAATATCGAAGCGATTGTTCGGTGATAGCCGTGCGTACTGCGAGGCGATATATATTCTCGGATTTGTTTCAGATCAGCTTTTGCATCGTCTGATAATCTAAGATGCATCGAATCCGAATTCGCGCCGGACTTCATCAAGCGATGTGTAAGTCATATCGCCGTGCGCCTTTTTCGAAAGCGTGGTTTTGATCTGCTCATTCATCCAAGCGCGCTGCTCAGCAGTGCTTTGCTCATCATCGCCGGAAGACAAGAGCTTTTCGAGTTTTGAATCATTGATCGTGTTCATTACTCCACCATACGCCAATTGAGCTGCTAAATACAGCAGGTTGCGGTTTACGCCATTAGGCCTGACTTCCTCCCGGACCTTGACCAACTCAATGATCGTCTCCGCCGATTTTTCCACGTCCGGAACGCTGATCCATTCCAGCGGCAAGTGGCAGGAGTGGCCGCCGGTGTAGATGTTGGGGCAGGGCAGGCCCATGAAGGAGAGGCGTGAGCCGTCAGTGCCGGTGCGGCTGAGTAGGCCTTAGCCGCGGCTGATCCTTGCCAACGTTTGAGCGTCGGCTTCGCTGGCGTAGAACTTGTCCAGAATCCGTGAGAAGACGGTGTTACCCTCGCTGGCCCGGTCGAACAACGTCATCGATGAGCGCAGCTTGTCGACATCGGGATAGCCGAAGATCTCCTCGGCACTGCGGTCCTCGATCGTTTCCAGGATTTCGCAGCACTCGTTGAGCCTTGGGCCGAGCTGTTCGTGATCGAGATAGGCCCGTGCCTCCTCAAGCGAGGAGATGGCGTAGCACTCGGCCAGCGGGCTGGAGCCGAGACCCGCGATCTGCGGAAAGACGAACCACATCCAGTGGCTCCGCTTTTCACCAAGGCGGAGCTCGGCGAGGACCTGCATGTAGACCGGATCCTGCGCCTTGACGAAGCGCCTCAGATTGAACGGGTCAGTCATCGGATTTTCTCCTCAGTGACGTATCATTGTTCCGGGCCGCAGGCGGGAGAGCTCAGGCCTCAGGCCCGTTCCTCCCACACCTTTACCAGCTCGACGATGGTTTCGGCCGATTTTTCCATGTCCTGGACGCTGATCCATTCCAGCGGCGAGTGGTAGGAGTGGCCGCCGGTGTAGATGTTGGGGCAGGGCAGGCCCATGAAGGACAGGCGCGAGCCGTCGGTGCCGCCGCGGATCGAGCTGGTCACCGGCTTGAGGCCGACGCGGCGGACGGCTTCGAGCAGATTGTCGACGATCTCGGGGTTGCGGTCGAGCACTTCCTTCATGTTGCGGTACTGCTCGGTCACCTTGAAGCGCATGGTCGAGCCGGGATAGGCTTTCATCACGTCTTCGGCGATTGATTTGAGCAGCTCTTCCTTCTGGGTCAGGCCCTCATTGACGAAATCGCGGATGATGAATTTCAGATGCGCCTTGTCCATCGCGCCGCTGAGATCGGTCGGGTGGATGAAGCCGACGCGGCCGTCGGTGGTTTCCGGCGCCAGATCCCTGGGTAGCCGGGCGATGATGTCGGCGGCGATCTTGATGGCGTTTTCCATCACGCCCTTGGAGGTGCCCGGATGCTGGGCGACGCCCACGATGTCGATCTCGACGCCGTCGGCGGAGAAGGTCTCGTCGTCGATCTCGCCGACGCGGCCGCCATCCATGGTGTAGCCGAAGGCAGCTCCGAGTTTCTTGAGGTCAACTTTGTCGGCGCCGCGGCCGATTTCCTCGTCGGTGGTGAACAGCAGCTTGACCGCGCCGTGCCTGATCTCCGGATTGGCCAGAAGCGTGGCGGCGGCGGTCATGATCTCGGCGATGCCGGCCTTGTCGTCGGCGCCAAGCAGGGTGGTGCCGTCGGTGGTGACGATGTCATGGCCGATCTGGTCTTTCAGATCCGGATGCTCGCTGAGCTTGATGATCCTGCTGGTATCGCCAGTCAACCGGATGTCGCCGCCCTGGTAGTTCTTCACGATGTTAGGCTTGACGTTGGTGCCGGTGAAATCCGGCGCGGTGTCCATGTGCGAGCAGAAGCAGATCACCGGCACGGTCTTGTCGGTATTGGCCGGAACCGTCGCATAGACATTGCCGTGCTCGTCCATGTGCGCGTCCGCGAGCCCGAGCGCCAGCAGTTCGTCGACCAGCACGCGGCCGAGGTCCTTCTGCTTTTCGGTCGAGGGCTGGGCGGAGGAGTTTGGATTCGACTGGGTGTCGATGACAACGTAACGGAGCAGGCGATCAAGAACAGTGTCGGTCATGGGGCAATGGTGTCCAGTTTCTCGGTATGGCTCTGCTATAGCGGGCCTTGCGTTGTTCGGGAATATGGCGGACAGGGAGATGGCGGTTTATGCCCATTCTTTGCCGCGCGCTGCCGGATCCGGATCGGGGCCGATGGGAATTTGGCAAATGAGAACGCCGCGGCGATGGCCGCTTGTGCGTGTGAGCGTTGACAGCCTCCTCAGGATACTCTAGAGACCCGGCCAGCGCGAGGGTTCATGCCCTCGCGTTTTCTTACGTGTCCCGTGGACGGTTTGTCACAATGCGTGCGTGAACCGTTCTGTCAGGTCTCAAAAACAGGGGCCAGAGGAGGGCGCGTTTCCTTAATCCGGTTCGCAGTGAGCCGGATCAACCTTTTGAGAGGAAATGCGATGAGCAAGCGCGAATCGGCCAAATACAAACTCGATCGCCGTATGGGCGAAAACATCTGGGGCCGTCCGAAGTCCCCGGTCAACCGTCGCGAATATGGCCCAGGCCAGCACGGTCAGCGCCGCAAGAGCAAGCTTTCCGACTTCGGCGTGCAGCTGCGCGCCAAGCAGAAGCTGAAGGGCTACTACGGCGACGTTTCGGAAAAGCAGTTCCGCAAGATCTACGACGAAGCCAACCGGATGAAGGGCGATACGCCTGAGAACCTGATCGGCCTGCTCGAGCAGCGTCTCGACGCCGTCGTCTACCGCGCCAAGTTCGTTGCAACGATCTTTGCCGCACGTCAGTTCGTCAACCACGGCCACGTCACCGTCAACGGCAAGCGCGTCAACATCGGCTCGTACCGTTGCAAGCCGGGCGACGTTGTTGCGGTCAAGGAAAAGTCCAAGCAGCTCGCCTTCGTGATCGAAGCTTCGCAGCTGGCTGAACGTGACGTTCCTGAATATGTCGAAGCTGACCACCACAAGATGAGCGCAACCTTCGTGCGCGTTCCGACCCTGGCCGACGTTCCTTACGCTGTTGTCATGGAACCGAACCTGGTCGTCGAATTCTATTCGCGCTGATCCTTTCTTTTCGGATCACGCCAGATCAAGGCCGCTCTTCGGAGCGGCCTTTTTTATGTCTATAAGAAGTGTCGTGACGTTGCTCCGGGAGGCGGGAAATGACTGATCTGCAGGGTGTGCTGGACGAGATCGCCGCTGAAGCGGCGGACGCCACCGAGCGGGGCGAGGTGGCGCATTACATTCCAGAACTCGCCAAGGTGGACGCGGGACAATTCGGTATCGCGGTGGCGCTGCCTGACGGGCGGGTGCTATCGGCCGGCGACGCCGAAACGACGTTTTCGATCCAGAGCGTGTCAAAGGTGTTCACCTTGGCGCTGGCGCTCGGAAAACACGGCGATTCGCTGTGGAACCGGGTCGGCCGCGAGCCGTCGGGCAACGCCTTCAACTCGATTGTCCAGCTCGAGCAGGAGAAGGGCCGTCCGCGCAACCCGTTCATCAATGCCGGCGCCATCACGGTGGCCGACCTGATCCTGGCCGGGCACGAACCACGCGAGGCCATCGGCGAGATCGTCCGCTTCTTCCGCTATCTCGCCGATGACGACACAATCGTGATCGACGACCGGGTGGCGCGATCGGAGACCGATCATGGTGACCGCAATGCTTCGCTTGCGCATTTCATGCGGTCCTTCGGCAGCATCCATCATCCGGTCGATCATGTTCTGGGTGTCTATTTTCATCAATGCGCGGTGGCGATGACCTGTCATCAGCTGGCCCGCGCCGGGCTTTTCCTGGCGTGCCACGGGAAAAATCCGATCACCGGGATGCAGGTGGTGCCGCCGCAGCGAGCGCGGCGTATCAACGCCATCATGCTGATGTGCGGGCATTATGACGGGTCGGGCGAATTCGCCTTTCGCGTCGGCCTGCCCGGAAAAAGCGGCGTCGGCGGCGGCATCCTGGCAGTGGCGCCCGGCAAGGCCTCGATTGCGGTGTGGTCACCCGGCCTTGACCCGGTAGGCAATTCGAAACTGGGCACCGAAGCGCTCGAACAATTAGCCAAGCGCATGGAATGGTCGGTGTTCGGGACTTGACGGATCGGACCAAAGCCATCATCCCCGATGGCATGAGTGATGTCATGACCCACAGCAACGACGATGAGGCGGCAGCGGATGCAAAGCCCGAACCCGGCCCGTCACTGTATGCGGACGCGCCATCGAGCGTGTCGTTCAACAAGCTGCGCAAACGGCTGATCCGCAATGTGCGGCAGGCGATTGATGATTTCGCCATGGTTGGCCCCCAGGAGAGCGAAACCGGCAGCCGTCCGCGCTGGCTGGTGGCGCTGTCGGGCGGCAAGGATTCCTACGGGCTGCTGGCGCTGCTGATGGATCTGAAATGGCGCGGCATGCTGCCGGTCGATCTGATCGCCTGCAATCTCGACCAGGGCCAGCCGAATTTTCCCAAGCACATCCTGCCTGATTATCTCAACGCGCATGACGTGCCGCACCGGATCGAGTATCGCGACACCTATTCGGTGGTGACGTCGAAGGTTCCGGAGGGTGCCACCTATTGCGCGCTGTGCTCGCGGCTCAGGCGCGGCAATCTCTACCGCATCGCCCGTGAAGAGGGCTGCGAGGCGCTGGTGCTGGGGCATCACCGGGATGATGTTCTCGAGACCTTCTTTCTCAATTTCTTCCACGGCGGGCGGCTGGAAGCGATGCCGCCGAAGCTGCTCAATGATGATGGCGACGTGATGGTGCTCCGGCCGATGGCCTATTGCGCCGAAGAGGATCTGGCGCGGTTTGCCGAAGCGATGAAGTTTCCGATCATTCCCTGCGACCTGTGCGGCTCGCAGGACGGTTTGCAGCGCAATGCGATGAAGGCGATGATCGGTGACATCGAGCGGCGCATGCCCGGCCGCAAGGATTCGATGATCCGGGCGTTGTCCAACACGCGCCCCTCGCATCTGCTTGACAGATCCCTGTTTGATTTCGCAGCGCTTGCGGCACAGCCACGGAAGGCGGACACATGACCACTTTAAGCTCGTCGGATATGGATTGGCTGGCGGCGCTGCTGCTCGATGCCGGTGAGGCGGAGATCATGCCGCGGTTTCGCAATCTCGGCGATGGTGCGGTCCAGCAGAAGACCTCCGCGGCCGATCTGGTGACCGAAGCGGATGTGAACGCCGAAAGGGTGATCACCGATGCGCTGCTTGAAAAGTTCCCCGATGCGTTGGTGATCGGTGAGGAAGCGGTGTCGGAAAATCCGGCGCTGCTTGAGGGCTGGAGCAAGTCCGACGGGCTGGCGTTCGTGGTCGACCCGATCGACGGCACCTTCAATTTTGCCTCCGGCGTGGCTTCCTTCGGCGTGATGCTTGCGGTGGTGAGCGGCGGCGAGACGATCGCCGGGATCATTCACGACCCGGTCGGCAAGGACTGGATCATGGCGCAGAAGGGATCAGGCGCATTCCACAGGCGGCTCGACGGCCGCGAATGCACGTTGAAAGTTGCCGAGCCGGTCGGTGCGGTCAACCGGATGATCGGATCGGCCTCCTGGCAGTACATGCCGGAACCGGACCGGACCACGGTGGCGCGCAACCAGGCGAAATGCCTCGGCAGCGTTGCCTATCGCTGTGCGGCGCAGGAGTACCGTCTGCTGGCCGGCGGCTACATCCACTTTGCGATGTATCACAAGCTGATGCCGTGGGATCACCTGGCCGGTGCCCTGATCACCCAGGAGTCGGGGGGCTATGTCCGGCGCTTCGACGGCAGTGCCTACCAGCCCTCGCATCTTGACGGCGGCTTGCTGGCAACCACCGACCTCGACAGCTGGAACATGCTGCGCGAGGCGCTGTGGCGCCCGTAAAAGGCCAGCCGCGCTACTCCGGCAGGCCGGTGCCGAACAACCGGCCCTTTTCCGCAATCAGCACCATCGCAAGCGAGATCGCCGAAACGACCGCGTAACCGGCGGCGAGCGGGAAGATCGTACCATCAAAAGCCTGGCCGATCAGCGCCCCGACGACACCGCCGCCCACCGTCTGGGCAAAGCCCAGCGTCGAGGATGCGGTGCCGGCGATGGCGCCGAGCGGCTCCATGGCGATGGAGTTGAAATTGGAGCCGACAAAGCCGAACAGCGGCATCATCAGCATGGAAATGCCGAAGAAAAGCCAGAACGGGATTGGCCCCATGGCCGTCACTCCGGCAAGCAGCAGGGCGAGGCCGAAATAGGTGATCAAGGCGCCGTGCGAGAGCCGGCGCTGGCCGAAATGGCCGACGAGCCGCGAGTTGAGGAAGGCCGATCCGGCCATGACGACAGCGACGGCGGCGAAGGCCAGCGGGAAATAGGCACCAAGACCGTAGAGATTGACATAGATCGGCTGCGCCACGTTGAGAAAGCCGAACAGCGAACCGAAATAGAAACTGGTTGCCAGCGTATAGAACAGCGATACCCGGTTTGACAGGACGATGGCGAAGGCTTCACCGATGCTTTTCAGCGTCAGCGGCCTGCGGTTTTCCTCTTTCAGGGTTTCGGGCAGACGCAGCATCGCCCAACCGCCGACCAGAAGCGACACAAGTGCCATGAAGATGAAGATGAGGTGCCAGTCGCCGGCCAGGATGACGATCTGACCGATCATCGGGGCAAAGACCGGGACCACCATGAAGACCATCATCACCAGCGACATGGTGGCCGCCATGCCACGGCCGGAATGGGTGTCACGTACCACCGAGATGGCGATGACGCGGGTTGCCGCGGCACCGACGCCCTGCAGGAACCGGGCGACCAGCAGGAACTCGAAGCTCGGCGCCAGGCCGCCGGCCACCGCACAGATCGCGTAAAGGCCAATGCCGACGAACAGCGGCGCGCGGCGGCCGAACCTGTCGGAAACGGGACCGAAGAACAGCTGTGCGCCGCCGAAGCCGATGATGTAGGAGAGCAGGACAAACTGCACCTGGTTGGCGTCGGTGACGTCAAGACCGGCGGCAATGTTGGGGAACGCCGGCAGCATGATGTCGATGGCCAGTGCATTCAGCGCCATCATGGATGCGATAATGGCAATGAATTGCGGGCGCCCAAGCCCGAGGATGGTCGCAGGTGGGCTTGCGGCGGGGGCCGTTGTTCCGTGCATCGATTTGCCTATCCTATCGGAAACAGACTTCAAAAATATCTGTTGTTTGCAACGCTGCCCCCAACCGCTGTCCCTGAAGGCTGGCGATGGCTGGACCGTGAAAGTCCGGGGTGCAGAAGGCGGGCCGTCGTGGCCGGTGCCGGGATCGTTCTTAGACCCGGTATGCCAATCCGGCAAGCCTCTGAATTATAGGGGATGGGGGTCACGGCGGGCATCAACAAACGGCCGTGATCATCCGGGGTAACCGGATTTGGTGACATCAAACGAGCGGCATCGCCAAAGCACGGTGACTTGTGAACCAGCCTTGTTCAAGGTCCGGCAACCCGGCTAGATTGGCCGCAGGCTTGCCGCCGCCGGTTCTCGACCGGCCGGGTCCGCCACATGAGACGTCACATGGCGAAATGAACGCAGGAGAGTTGCTGCATGGAAAACACCGGACCCGTGCGTCTTGCCCTGATTGGTCTCGGCATGGCGACAAGGCCCCACCTTGAAGCTTTGCTGGATCCAGCTACCGGCGTCGAGGTGGCCGGGATCTTCAACCGCACCCGCGCCAAGGCCGAGGCCGTCGCATCACGTTCGGGGTACCGGATTTTTGACAGTCTCGAAGAGATCGCCAACGATACGGATGTTGACGGAGTCATTGTCACCACCCCGCCGGACCAACGTGTTGAGATCATCGAGATGATGGCGCGGGCCGGCAAGCACATCCTGATGGAAAAGCCGCTCGAAAGAAACCTCTCTGCGGCGGTCAACCTGGTCGAAATCTGCGAACGGCACGAGGTGCATCTGGGCATCGTGTTGCAGCACCGTTTTCGTGCCGGATCGATGCGATTGAAGAGCCTGGTCGAGAGCGGGGCCCTGGGGGAGATCGCGATGGCGCGGGTCGAGGTGCCGTGGTGGCGCGGCCAGGAGTACTACGATCAGCCGGGGCGCGGGACCTATGCGCGCGACGGCGGCGGCGTGCTCATCAGCCAGGCGATCCACGTGCTCGATCTGATGCTGAGCCTGATGGGGCCAGCGCAGTCGGTGCAGGCGTTTTGCGCCACGACCAGCCTGCACACAATGGAAGCCGAGGATTTCGCCACTGCGGGTGTCCGCTTCGTCTCCGGGGCGGTGGGCTCGATCGTGGCGACGACCGCGACCTATCCGGGATCGGCGGAATCCATCGTGCTTGACGGATCTTTGGGCACGGCTGTGCTGCGCGCGGGGCGCCTGGAGGTTGTCTGGCGCGACGGACGCAAGGAGGAAACCGGGGAGCCGGCCGGCGCCGGCGCCGGGGTGGATCCGATGGCGTTTCCCTGCGACTGGCACAAGGCGCTGATTTCGGATTTCGCGATGGCGATCGGCGACAACCGGGCGCCGCGCGTCACCGGACGCGAGGCGCTCAAGGTCCAGGCATTGATCGAGGCAATGACCAGATCTTCCAGCGAAGGAGCGATGGCGCAGGTGGCGGTGATCGCCTAGGCCGCATGCCCGGCGCAGGCAGACGGCACGCTGTCGTGGTCGGCAAGGCCGGGATGATCCGCGTCAGGGGTTCTGGTAGACCAGCGGGAAATCCGCGGGATCCGTCTCGATGCCATCGCAATTGGTCTTCTCGCGAAATTCGCGAAGCACGAATTCAACGGTCTCGCCCTCGGCATCAACGAGTTCGAACCTGTCGTAAGACCCGCAATCACCGCCGCTGTCGAGCGAGTAGGATGTGACCGTTGCGGTTTTGGGATCGACGCTGGCGTTCATGACACCGGCATAATCGTTGATGCCCATGCCCGGGGGCGCCGGGAAAAGCAGTACCGTCGCGTGATCGGGGTAGTCGGCCCAGCTTACCGCGAACACGCTCGAGCCCTGATAGGCGTAAAGGTTGCAGGGGACCTGCCACAGGGTCATGGCGTCCGAAATCGCAAAGGCCGAGGAAAAACCGCTGGTTGCCTGCGAATCGCAATCCGGGGCCTCGTTGGCGATGGCGCGAAGCACGGGCCGGGGAACGCGATCGAGACTGTCGTAATCAACGGCGGTGCCAAGCCTGAGCCGGGTGTCGGCATTTGAAGGCGCCTGGGCGATCTCGCCGGCTGCCGAACCGGGGCAACCGTTCAGCCCCCTGACGCGGATGGCAAAGGGGAACTTGTCGTTATGCAGGAAAGTCAGTCGCCCGTCGTTGATCTCGATGCCCCGGTCGCTGCGTGCCTGGTCGATGATTTCCATCAGGACGGTGAGCTTGCCGTCGACATCGCGATAGAGCCGGAAGGGCTCGAGCATGCCGGTGTCGACCGAGCCGATCTCAATCTTGGATACCTCCTGGACCTGATCGCCGATCTTGACCCAGGCCGGCAGTGCTTCGCCATCGGGAATCGGTGCGAAAAACACATAGGCGTAGCGATCTTCAGCCGGATCGCGGTTTTTCTGCCAGAGTGCAAACCGGCACCCATCCCATCCTTCGATCACATTCTCACCGAACAGCTTGAGATCGATCTCGTTGTCGCTGTCGTCATCTGCGGCGGCGTGGAATGGCAGAAAGGCCATGATGAAGGCCATCATCAGGCCAACCAGAGGTCTCAGGAGCATCGGCAATCCTTTCCTATTGTTTCTTCTCCTCGCGGGAGGCGCGGACCGGGTCGATGACCCGCCAGCCGAAATTGAGGAACGGCTGGGATTCCGTAGCGAGCTCGATGAGATCCTTGAGCAAGGCAGTGCCTCCAAGCCGATCTTCAGGGAAACGACGGGACAGGGTCAAGTGCCTGAGCCGCAGCAGATCCACGGTTTCGGGATCGGTGACGGTTTCAAAGCCGCGCGGGGTGCGCTTGAGGCTGTTTTCCCGGTCGAAGACGAAGCCAAGGTCCGTGAGTGGTTTGAGCGCTGCCACGAGCTGGTCCTTGCGGGCGACGATGGCCTCGCGGAAGGCCCGCAACTCGTCTGATTCCATCGAATAGAAGCCGACAGACAGGAAGCAGTCGCCGGGCGAGACATGGAAATAGAGCAGCCCCTGGTCTTTCTTGGTGCCGGTGCGGGTGACGACCGCGCTGACATGGGTGTTGTAGGGGTGTTTTTCCTTGGCAAACCGGACATCGCGGTTGATCCGGAAGGTCGAGGTCTTGCGGTTGCAGGTAAGCGGGATCATCTTCTCCGCCAGACGGACGGCCAGATCGTCAATCAGCCGCCCGCGCGGTTCATTGAGATGGGCTTCGAAGATGTCCTTGTTGTCGTGGAACCATTCCCGGTTCTGGTGAAAGCCGAGCGCCTTGAGGAAGGGCAGGGCCTTGTCGCCAAATCCCTGGTAGGCCGCCTCACTCATTGCGCGGCGTCCAGAGCCTCGGTGTAGCCCGGCAGTGCGCCGTTGATGACGTAGCGCAGGATCGAGACGACCTGATCGGGCGTCTTGGCGACGGCAAGCGCTGCGGCATCGACTTCCTTGAGCGCATGGGCGTGCTCGTCCTGGTGCAGGATGATCAGGGGCTTGCCGAGAGCTGCAGCGTAGCCGGCGTCGAAGGCGGCGTTCCACTGCTTGTATTTTTCGCCGAAGCGGACGACGACGACATCGGCCTTGTCGAGCAGCGTGCGGGTGCGGATGGCATTGATCTGCGCGCCCTTGTGATCGTGCCAGAACTTGTTCGGCTCGTCTCCGAGAATGGCGACGCCGACATCATCGGAGGCCTCGTGATGGGTGACCGGTGCACTGAATGAGGTTGGCAGGCCGGCGGCGCGGCTGCCCGCTTCGATCTGCTCGCGCCAGTCGGTGTGGATTTCGCCCGAGAGATAGATGTTCCAGGTCATGGTGGTGTCTCCTGTCGCCTTTCAGTTGGCCGGACGGGTGGTGCCGCGCCGGCCGTGAAGCTGAAACGAAAAGAGGCGGAAAATCCGCCTCTTGCCGTCTGGTCAGTCAGATGGTGTCAGGCCGCTTTGACCGGAACGCCGGCGTCGGTCATGTGCTGCTGCAGCTCGCTCGACTGGAACATTTCGCGGATGATGTCGCAGCCGCCGATGAACTCGCCCTTGACGTAAAGCTGCGGGATTGTCGGCCAGTTGGAATATTCCTTGATGCCGTTGCGCAGCGAATCGTCGGCCAGCACGTTGATGCCCTTGTAGGGGACGCCGAGGTAATCGAGAATCTGGACCACCTGGCCCGAAAACCCGCATTGCGGGAATTGCGGCGTGCCCTTCATGAACAGCACCACGTCGTTGGTTTTCACTTCATTGTCGATGAAATCATTGATGCCGGACATCGTTGGATCCTTTCAAGACGTGTGGCCACGATATTGCTTGTCCTTCAGATAACGTGCGGCGCATGACAAGACAAGGAGGCCGGCTCTATAAGTGATGTCATGTGGAAGCGGTTTGCCGGTTATTTTGTGTTGGGGCTGCTGGTCGTGGCGGTTGTCTGGGCCGTTTTGAACGGGCGCCCGGGCGCGATCAAGCCGATTGAGCGGGACTTGCCCGCACAAGATGAGAGCGGGGGCAGGAGCATGGCGACCAGACCTGATATCTGCAGCGAAACCCTGTTTGAAGGTGCCCGGGCGGTCCTGTGCGTGGTCGATCCTGCGCTTTACGACATCCGGCTTGTCTACCGCGGCGGCGATGAGCAGCCCCATGGCAGTGTCGCCAAGGCGGTGACGGCATGGACAGCAAGCGGGAAAACGCCGGTGCTGGCGATGAATGCCGGGATGTACCACGCCGACATGCTGCCGGTGGGGCTTTATGTCGAGAACGCAGTGGAGCTTGCTGCTCTCAATACCGATGACGGATTCGGCAATTTCTTTCTCAAGCCGAACGGGGTGTTCTTCGTCCGGGACGATGGCAGCGCCGGGGTGATGGAAACGGAAGCCTATCGTGCGGCCGGGATCGCACCGGCCTTTGCCACCCAGTCGGGGCCGATGCTGCTGATCGGCGGCGAAATCCATCCGCGGTTCCTGCCCGATGGCACCTCGAAATACACCCGCAACGGCGTGGGTGTTCGTGCCGACGGCAGGATCGTGCTGGCGATCACCCGCGATCCGGTCAGCCTGGGGTCGTTCGCGCGGCTGTTCCGGGATATCGCGCAGTGCCCGGATGCGCTGTTTTTCGACGGCGCAGTCTCAAGCCTTGCCTGGGGCACGCAGATGGAAATCGATGCGGGCGAACCGGCGGGGCCGGTTGTGGCGGTGTTCGGGAAGGATTGAAACCGGCGTGGCTTTTCAGCTCCGGCGGTTGCGCGCAGTCGTTTTACGCCTTGTCGTTCGGTTCTTGGATCGTCGGGTTTTCGAGCGGGTGCGGGGCGGTTTCTTGCCGGTCAGTGCTTCGATCAACACTTTCTCGATGGCCGAGGGGAGGCTTGCGGGTTTGCTCCGCGCGGTGGTCTTGCGGCGCGTGCTACGCCGCCGCGTGGTGGAGCGGCGCCGTTTGCGGGTGACCGCGCCCTTGGCCACGCCTTCAGCGACGCCGTTGATGATTTCCCCGATCAAACCTTCGAGAAACCCAGCCATGGAGAACGCCTAGTCCGGAACGCTGGTCTGCAACGCCAGGGCATGCAGGACGCCGCCCATATTGCCCTGCAGCGCATTGTAAACCATCTGGTGCTGCTGCACCCGGCTCTTGCCGCGAAAGCTTTCGGAGACGACTTCGGCCGCGTAGTGATCGCCGTCGCCGGCAAGATCGCGGATGGTGACCTGCGCGTCGGGGATTCCGGTCTTGATCAGTTTTTCGATGTCACCAGCATTCATTGCCATTCGTGGGGCTCCTGATTGGGCTTATTCGGCTGCCATTGCGGCGGGATTGTCCATGAATGCAGGGAACCACGATTCATGTGCGGTGCGCAATGCGGATACGGGGACCGACATGAGGCCCCGGATGTTCAGGCTGTCGGCCGCAACCGTGCCGAGCCGGCGGAAGGGAACGCCCGCGCCTTCGGCGCTTGCCATGACGTAGCTGGACAGCTCTTCGGGCACGGTGATGACATAACGCGCCTGATCCTCGCCAAACAGCAGCGCATGCGCGGGACCGTGGCACTCGGTCATGTCGATATCCATGCCGAGCCCGGAGGCCATGACCATTTCGGCCAGTGTCGCCGCCAGACCGCCCGAGGAAATGTCGTGGCAGGATGTAGTCTGGGCGTTGCGGATGGCGGAACGGATGAAATCGCCATTGCGGCGTTCTTCCATCAGATCGACCGTCGGAGGCGCACCTTCGGCGCGGCCGAGGCAGTCGCGCATCCAGGCCGACTGGCCGAGATGGCTGCCGTCGCCGCCGATCAGGACCACGGCGTCGCCGGTCTTTGCACCACCGATGCGGGCCATGTGGGTCCAGTCATCGATCAGGCCGACGCCGCCGATGGTCGGTGTTGGCAGGATCGCCTCGCCATTGGTCTCGTTGTAGAGCGAGACATTGCCTGACACGATCGGGAACCCGAGCGCCTCGCAGGCTTCGCCGATGCCCTTGATGGCCATCACCAGCTGGCCCATGATTTCGGGCCGTTCGGGATTGCCGAAATTGAGATTGTCGGTCGAGGCCAGCGGCTCGGCGCCGGTGGCGGTCAGGTTGCGCCAGCATTCGGCGACCGCCTGCTTGCCGCCCTCGTAGGGATTGGCTTCAACGTAGCGCGGCGTCACATCGGAGGAGAAGGCGAGCGCCTTAGTGGCATGGCCCTCGACGCGGACAACGCCAGCATCACCGCCCGGAATCTGCAGCGAATTGCCCTGGATCAGCGTGTCGTACTGCTCCCAAACCCAGCGCCTGGAGGCATTGTTGGGCGAGCCGAGCAGGTCGAGCAGCGCCTGGCCGTAATCTTCCGGCTCCTCGACTTCCGCGACGTCGAGCGGCGACAGGCTGCCGATTTCGCGCCATTCCCGGTCATATTCGGGAGCTTCGTCGCCCAGTTCCTTGATCGGCAGATTGGCGACTTCGTCACCCTGGTGCAGGATGCGGAACCTCAGGTCATCGGTGGTGTGACCGACAATGGCGAAGTCGAGGCCCCATTTGACGAAGATCGCCTTGGCTTGTGCTTCCTTTGCCGGTTCGAGCACCATGAGCATGCGCTCCTGGCTTTCCGACAGCATCATCTCGTAGGCGCTCATGTTTTCTTCGCGCACCGGCACCTTGTCGAGATCAAGCTCGATGCCGAGGCCGCCCTTGGCGC
>Ga0189291_100349_pt1 | contig 19730 bp, 14 predicted proteins | sample UW1redminimetaG_FD_130331 | JGI IMG/M metagenome (GOLD analysis project Ga0189291, IMG submission 130331) | Marine microbial communities from the Costa Rica Dome - UW179B-red mini metaG | ecosystem: Environmental > Aquatic > Marine > Oceanic > Photic zone | place: Costa Rica: the Eastern Pacific... | reverse complement strand
GTTCTCGATCGAGCAGATGATGATGCAGTTGTCGGCGGTGTCGCGCACCACCTCCATCTCGTATTCCTTCCAGCCCAGCACCGATTCCTCGATCAGCACTTCGGTGGTTGGCGAGGCATCGAGCCCGCTTTCGATGATGTCGAAGAATTCCGAGCGGTTGTAGGCGATGCCGCCGCCGGTGCCGCCCATGGTGAACGACGGCCGGATGATGGTGGGCAGGCCGATCTCGTCGAGCGCACGGACGGCTTGGGCCATGGCGTGGCTCATGTAGCGCTGCTTGCGGTCGGATTCGCCCAGGTTCCAGGTGTTTTCCAGCGCATCGAGCGCCGCGTCGAGTTCGTCGCCGGACAGCTCGGCCCGCAGCCGGGCGCGTTCGGCCTCGTGCAGCTTGCGGTCGGCATCCTTGATCTCGGTGGCGTTGGCCAGGAACGAGCGCGGAGTCTCAAGCCCGATGCGGGCCATCGCCTCGCGGAACAGCGCCCGGTCCTCGGCCATATCGATGGCGGCGGGCTTGGCGCCGATCATCTCGACATTGTAGCGCTCGAGCACGCCCATCCGCTTCAAGGAAAGTGCGGTGTTGAGCGCTGTCTGGCCGCCCATGGTCGGCAGCAGCGCGTCGGGGCGTTCCCGCGCGATGATCTTGGCCACCACCTCAGGCGTGATCGGCTCGATGTAGGTGGCATCGGCGAGGCCCGGATCGGTCATGATCGTCGCCGGGTTGGAGTTGACCAGGATGACCCGGTAACCCTCTTCCTTCAGCGCCTTGACGGCCTGGGTGCCGGAATAGTCGAACTCGCAGGCCTGACCGATGACGATAGGACCCGCGCCAATGATGAGGATCGACTTGATATCATTACGTTTTGGCATGGTCCGGGTCCCTGTTGTGCGGGCTTCGCGCAAAAACTCCCCCGTCGGGTTACCACCGGTCGGGAGACGCCATGCGCAAAAATCTAAGGCTAGACGCGGCTTATAGGGAAATCTTGGCCAAGACGAAACCCCAAAAGCGGCGTTGTCAAAGGGAAATTGGGCGGGGGCTAGCAGGGCGATGGTTGAATGCGGTGCGAACCTTGAAATCGCTTGTTGTATTGCAGGACTTCACTTCCCCAACTCACGCTTCTGCAGATCCAGTAACCACTCCACAACGTCGGCCTTTTCATGGTCGAACAGGCGGAACGTGGTCATCGGGAAGTGGTCGGCCTGAAGGAAGACCTCGAACCAGGCGCGGTCGCGGCCTTCGATGCTGACGATCATCGAGTAGGGCGGGGCCATGTCGGCGGTGAGTTTTTGTCCCTCGCGGACATGGCAGTCGCGGCACCATTCATCGACGACCTTCTGGCCGCGCTTCACCGCCGCCTTGTCGGCCAGCGCGGGGGAGGCCGCCAGCGGCAGGCAAAGGGCGATGAGCGCCACGGTGCGTCCCACGGTGCGTGCGGCGGTGCCGGCCCGGTTTGTTGTCTCATGCCGGTGATAGGTCATGCGAGGCATCTCATGGGCGTGTCTCTCGTTTGCTGCGGGTGTCGATCCGGCCTGATCATGCGGCAGCGCGTCAGCCGGCGCCATGATCGGGATCAAGATTTCACGTGTCGACGCGGTCGCCCCAGCGGGCGCGGACATCGGCCGCCTGGCTGCGGCTGACGGCGAGCATCTGGCCGTCGGTGGTCTCGACCAGCATCCGCGGGTTCTTGCCGCCCTGGCGGGTGATCGTCTTGACGCCCGCGTCAGATACCCAGTGCGAGCGGTGGATCTGCTGGCCCGTGTTTTCACCGGTTTCCGCGATGGCGTCACCCAGCCGCATCAGCAGCAGCTCGCTGCCTCTTGCGGTCACTACCAGCACATAATGGTCCTGCACCTCGAGCCGGATCAGCTCGCCGCGCTTGTCGGCCGGCAAACGATCCAGCAGCGCCGGGCGGATTAGCTGCGCTTGCGGCTGAGCCTTTGCCGGAGATGGCGGCGTGATGGGCCCGGCGTTAACGCTGGCGTCAGGCTTTTCATCTGCGGCGGACTGGCCGCCGCCGCTCATGCTGAGCCAGGCCAGCAGCGAAAAGCCGATCGAGATCGGCAGCGCGACCAGGGCATTCTCGACGAAACGCTCGACGTTGAGCGGCCGCTTCAGCAGCGCGAAATTGATGGCGGTGATCGCAAGACCGACGGGCAGCGCGGAAAAACAGGCGCCGGCCAGCATGCGGGTCAGGCGCGATTGCAGCCTGTTTGCCAGCGCGGCATCGAAAAAGGAAATGGAGACAAGCGCGCAGGTCCAGGTGGTGGCATGCAGCACCAGCCAATAGCCGAGCCGGGTGGGGAAGGCGAGGCGTTCATAGGTGCCGAATGGGCCAGTGACGACGAACAGGCTGACCATCAGCGCAAACACCAGCCACAGTCGCGGGCGGCTGAGAAGCGTGTGCAGTTCACGAAGCGTGGATTGCAGCAACGTGTCGCTCACGAAATTCTCCGGGTCACAGGCGCATCAGGCGTTGAGGGTCGGCGCCGACCATGGCCGATGGGGGCAGATTTGGCAATCGGATCGCCGGGTTTTGTGGCCATCGCCACTCCGGGGTCCACACAGGAAGATCATCATGACGCTCGAACCGCTTTTGACCGCCAGCCCAGCCATCCAGTTTCACGTTGTCACCGTCGTTCCGGCGGCGTTGATCGGCGGCGTCATGCTGGTGGCGCGCAAAGGCACGTTTGCCCACCGCATGGCCGGCCGGGTGTGGATCGCGCTGATGGTGCTGACCGCGCTGTCGACGTTCCTGATCCATACGATAAAGCTTTGGGGACCGTTCTCGCCGATCCATGTGCTTTCCGTCGTCACCCTGATCAGCGCCTTTGAAATCATCCGCTCGGCGCGGCGGCGCAATTTCGTCCGCCATCAGCGGATGGTGAAGGCGCTCTATTTCGGCGGCATCGGCATCGCCGGGCTGTTCACGCTGCTGCCGGGCCGGATCATGCACGAGATGGTGTTTGCACCGGTCAGCGCGGAAGCGATCCAGATTGCGGCCCCGGTGGCCACGCAGGCCGCCCGCGGTGCGCCAATCTGGGTGTGGCCGCTGCTTGCGGCGTTGATCGCGCTCGGGGTCAGCCGCATGCGCGACCGCGACATGCCGATGTGGCGGCTCTTGCTGCCGTCGGCGATCCTGGCGGGTTTGTCGCTGCTCCATGTGTTCACCGGGGAAAAGTCTGCGCCTATCCTTGCCGCCACCTTGGCGGGCGCAACCGCCGGGTTGATGGCGGGGTGGTGGTCCATGCGCGCTGTCTCCGTCAACCGGCTGTCCGGCAATCTCATCCGGGTGAAGGGGGAGTATGGTTCGCTGGTCGCCATTCTCGGGATCTTCGCCGTCCGATTTGCCGCCGGCACGATTGCCGCGACGGCGCCGGAGATCATGACTATTGCCGGGGTGAGGGAACTTCTTGCCGGTTTGCCGGTTTTGCTTTCGTCGTTGATGGCTGCCCGCGCGCTGGCGCAGGCCGGTTACAACCCGTTCTGGCCTGTGCGCCAGCCGTTGGCAGGTGAAGCTCAGTATTGAAACTGTCGCTGGCGGCTCGTACAAACCCCTTACAAGCATTGTCTAATGCCGCCAGGAGAATTGAAACATGGATTGGAAAGGCCGTCGCCAGAGCGACAATATCGAGGACCGACGCGGAAGTTCGCCGCGCGGCGGCAATCCGTTCGGGCGCGGCGGCGGCATCCGGCTGCCATCGGGCGGCATGCGCCGCTCGGGGATGAGCTTCAAGACCATCCTGATCATCGGCGTGATCTATCTGGTGCTGAAGTTCATCGGCATCGACCCGCTGCAGATGCTCGGCGGCGATCCCGGCGCAATTCTCTCCGGCCAGCCGTCAGCGCCGGGCAACCAGATCTCGGAAACCCGCAAGGACGAGATGACGCAATTCGTCGCCACCGTGCTGGCAGAGACCGAAGACGTCTGGAACGGCGTGATGAAATCGCAGGGGCTCGATTACCCCGAACCCAAGCTGGTGCTGTTTTCCGGCGCGGTCAGTTCGGCCTGCGGCAATGCCAGCGCTGCCTCGGGTCCGTTCTACTGCCCCGGCGACGAGAAGGTCTATATCGATCTGACGTTCTTTGACGAGATGGCGCAGCGGTTCAAGGCGTCGGGCGATTTCGCCCAGGCCTATGTGCTCGCCCACGAGGTCGGCCACCACGTGCAGAACCTGATCGGCGTGCTGCCAAAGTTCAACCAGATGCGCCAGTCGATGAGCCAGACCGAGCAGAACCGGATGTCGATCCGGGTCGAGCTGCAGGCCGATTGTTTCGCCGGGATCTGGGGGCATTACACCGCGCAGAAGGGCATTCTCGAACGCGGCGATCTGGAGGAGGCGCTGAACGCCGCCAAACAGATCGGCGACGACACGCTGCAGCGCCGGACGCAAGGCTATGTGGTGCCCGAGAGCTTCAATCACGGCACCTCGGCGCAGCGCAAGGAATGGTTCGCCCGCGGCTTCGATGCGGGCCGGCTGGAAGCCTGCGACACCTTCAACAACCCGGTCTGACCGTTTCAAACCGACTGAGCTGAAAACGGGGCCGCGCCGGGCTGGTGCGGCCGCTTTTCTTATGTTGCAAGGACAGCCGGGATGCGGGCAGGTCGAATCCAGTGGCATTTTACTGTATGCTAATGTTTTGGCAGGGGAGATGTCGATGATCTGGATTTCCGGAATTCTGGCGGTCTCGATTCTTGCGGTGATTGTCGGCGGGTTGTGGAACCGGCAATCGGCGGGCAAGGGAATCGGCTGGCAATTCATCCGCTTCAACGTGATTGCCATCGGGCTGCCGCTATCCGGGTTGCTGGCGCTCAATGGAACCTTGAGCGCGGAAGCGGCAACGCTGATCGCCGGGTCGATGGGCTATGCCTTCGGCAAGACCGGAGACGCCGACTAGCACGGAAAAGCGGCTGCCTGCGTGCAGCCGGCAGGCTTTCGCCTCAAAAGGTTCGGCTGCCATCGACAGGGGATGATTGGAGATCTGACCCGATCTCCCAGCCACAACAAAGTCATCACAGATCTTGCCGGGGCCTCATGGTTCCCGGGTTTTTGGTTGTGGGACGCCATGCCTGGTCACCATGCGTAACCGGCAGGTACCCTCCCGGCTCCCGCGCAACAACGGCGCGCCGCGGCGCTGGATGCGGGCGGAACAGCTGTGCCAATCAAGGATCGCCGGAAAGTTTGCTGGCCCGCACCCTGAGACAGAAGTATAGAAAATCAATTAGAATTTTACATATGTATTTAAATATCATTTCATTTGAATATGTAAACATAGTTGAATAACGCAATTCATTGATGAGATGTAATCTTAAACTTGAGTTGCATCAAATCAATACAATACTTTAGTTAAGTATATTCAAATTCATATTTGTAGTATCGTGTATTTCATCTTGTGAGTGTGAGGTGTTGTATGAATGTACTTGGATTTGGCAAAAATATTTCAATTCGGCACACGTTTGTCGGCATCGGTTTGTCTGTTTCACTCGGCTTTCTGAGCCTGGTCTATGTCGGATGGCAAAAAGGCGCCGAGGCGGTCTCCGCTGTGCGAAGCTCCGAAGTGATCCATTGGGAAATGAACCTGTTTTCGGAGATGCGTCTCGCGAATGCGCGCTTGTCGTTGATTGCGATGGATGCATTGCTCGAACGCAAGGAGGGCGGTCCTTCGGCAGCGTTGCGTGAGGCGATGGAGCAACAATACAACCGCATTGTCAGCAGTGAAGCCGAGATGCGCCGGTTTGCCGATGAGTTCGGCAGGCCAGCTCCGAAAGGATATTTCGAACGGGATGCCGCCGCAATCCTCCACGCCGCGACATACGGTATCGACAGTCTCGTGGCCGACGGCGCTGCAGAGGCCAGTTTCGAACAGGTCCACACCCTGATTCATGACACCAGCCAGCGAATTGACGCCGAACTGATCGGACTCGAACAACTCGGCAAGAAGACCATCAAGGAATTCGCGGCCAAGGCGGAGGCTGCGGCGATCAATTCCAAAATCACCCAGTCGCTCAGTGCATTGGCATTTCTCGCTGTCATCGGAACGATGATTCTGGTCGTGACAAACAGGATCGCCCAGCGGTTGGAGCGGTTCGGCGCGGACATGAACGCGGTCGCGGGCGGCGATCTTGACTGGGTGATCGAGGAAGAGGGCCGGTCCGACGAAATCGGAAAGATGGCAAAGGCCCTGGTCAATTTCCGCGAAGCTGCGCGGGAAAAGCTCCGCTTCGAGGCAGATTTTGCGGCGGAAAGCGACCAGATCAAGGCCATCGAAGCGCAGCAGGCGGAAGAGCTTGCGCGAATGAACGCGGTGCAGAAGGAAACTTTGGGTTTCCTCGCCCAGGCCCTGGACGGGCTTGCCGAAGGAGATCTCGACTACCGGATCGACAATCGTGTGCCGCCCGAGTTCGCGGCCATCGCCCACAGTTTCAACAAGGCAGCGGATTCCCTGCTTGAGATCCTGGCCGAATTAAGCAACTCCGCGGAAGGCCTGCAGCCGGTGGCCTCCGGTCTGAAGGAAAGCACGGGCGAGCTGTCGTCACACGCGGATCGGCAAGCATTGGCGCTGGAACGCGGATCGGATGTCCTGCGCGGGATCGGTGGCAGCGTGCGCTCGACGCGGGAGGTTGTCGGCAAGGCGGTCATCAGCATCCGCGAGACCGAAGCCGAAGTGCGCAGCTCCAACACGGTGGTGGACAAGGCGGTGGCGGCGATGGGCGCCATCGACGAATCCTCGAAGAAAATCGCGAACATCATTTCGGTGATTGACGATATCGCATTCCAGACCAACCTTCTGGCGCTTAACGCCGGCGTCGAGGCGGCGCGCGCGGGGGAGGCCGGCAAAGGCTTTGCAGTCGTGGCGCAGGAGGTCCGTCAATTGTCGCAGCGCTGCGCGGAGGCGGCGGATGAGATCAAGGACCTGATCACGGTTTCATCGCGTCAGGTGAAGAGCGGGGTCGAGCTGGTTGAGAAGACCGGTGCGGCGCTGCACGGTATACTCTGCCGTGTCGATGATGTGCAGACCATGATCGAGGGGCTGTCGTCCGCCAACAGCAAACAGCTCGATCATCATGCCGAGATGGAAAGCTTTGTCGCGGAACTTGGCGAGGCCAGCCGGTCGGGTCTGCGCCTGGTCGAAGCCCGGACACAGATGATCGAGCAGATCACCGGGGAAGCGGACCTGATTTCCGGGATAGTCAGCAGCATCAAGACCCGTGGTCAGGACCGTCCGCAGATCAAAAGGTTCAATCCCGGTGATCATGGCGCCGGCGCGGGCAAATCCGCGGCAAGTGGGGCCTCTGATGCCGGAGAGCCGGTTGCAGCCAGGCCGGTCCAGGCCCGCGTTGCCGTGGGTGGCGGGGCCAGTGCCGCCGTTGCCGTCGCGGATGATTGGGACGAGTTCTGATCCCGGATCGGCAGTCCTGGCAGCGGCAAGCCGCGGCATGAGCCGTGGCTTCAGCTTTTCTTGTTCACCACTTCCACCGGCGTGCGCATGATGATCTCGCGGTGCGGGAAGGGGATGCTGATGCCTGCCTCCTTGAAGGCATCCCACAGGGCGATCAGCACCTTGCCCCGGACATTGGTCAGGCCGGCCTGCGGATCCCTGATCCAGAAACGCAATTTGAAATCCAGCGAGGATGCGCCGAAGGCGGTCATCCAGCAGACCGGGGTCTTGCTCGCGATCACGCGATCAACCGACTGTGCCGCTTCGATGGCAATCCTGGAGACCTCGTGCGGGTCGCTGTCATAGGCGACGCCGAAATCGACATCGAGCCGGATGAAGTCATCCGAAAACGACCAGTTCACCACCTGCTGGGTGATGAAATCCTCGTTCGGGATCAGGTATTCCTGCCCGTCGCGGGTGACGACGGAGACAAAGCGGGCGCGCAGTTCCCGGATCCATCCGAAGGTGTCGCCGAGCGCGATGGTGTCGCCGGGCTTGATCGAGCGGTCGACGAGAATGATCACGCCGGAGATAAAGTTGGACACCACCTTCTGAAGGCCGAAGCCGAGCCCGACGCCGACGGCGCCGGAAAAGACGGTCAGCGCGGTCAGATCAATGCCGGTGGACGACAGCGCCATCATCCCGGCGATGACGATGAAGCTGATCTTGACCACCTTGCCGGCGAGAACCTTGAACGACGGCGAGAGATCCTCGATGACATTGATGCGGCTGTCGAAGAAGTTACCGAGCAGGTTGGCGATCCAGAGGAAACCCGCCGTGACAATGACGGTGCGCAGAACGAACAGCACCGAGATCCGCAAGTCGCCGATCTGCAGCGCCAGCTGATCCAGAAAGGCGGTTGCTTCGGGACGGAGGTTCAGGATCCCCAGCGCCACATAGGTGAAGATCGCCAGCGAGATCAGCCGGGCAACGGATTTATTGTGAATGACCCTGCTTGAAACCCGGATGGCCAGCCAGGCCGAGCCAAGCGCCAGAGCCAGCGCCAGGAGATAGCTGCGCGAGGGCCAGGTCAGTTCGAGAAGGACCTGGCGGGAGATCGCCAGGAACAACAGGAAAATGACCCAGTTGACGCGCCGCATGAACGAGATGATGACGCGAAGCAGCCCCGGATTGCCCTTGATACCCCGCGCCCGATCTTCGAGCCAAGGCTCAAGCTTGAGCGAAATCAGCCAGGCGGCGAGGTAGCAGGCCGCAATGATGGCGATCTGATAGAACGTCCAGGTCTGGGTGAAGTAGGATTTGCCGGCGCTCAGAAACGCCATGACTGTTTGCGATAGGCCGGGTAAGTCGGTTGTTTCCATTGGCGCATTATGAGAGCGAACGGACAGCTTGAGAAGTGCCCAATGCAAATGCGGGTCCGGTATCCCCGGACCAGGCAGGCGCATCGTGCCACGCGTTGCATGGGCTGCGGGCCGCAGCGGCTTTGCGGCGTCCGGCTCGGCCGTTCCCCGCGCGCCTTGCCAAGCACCGGTCACGGGCGCATAAGCGCATCTTTGATTTACGGAGCGATTGATGAATTTGTCAGCCGGGGATGTGCGAAAAGATCAGAGCTGGAGCGCCCATGTGTGGGCCACGCTGGCGCTGGGGCTGCCGCTGGTCGGTACCCAGATCGCGCAGATCGCGATTGCCACCACCGATGTCATCATGCTCGGCTGGTACGGCACCGAGGAACTCGCCGCCACCGTGCTCGGCTCGCAGGCCTTCTTTGTCGTCTATATTTTCGGTGTCGGTTTTGCCAGCGCGATCCTGCCGCTGGCCGCACAGGCCGAGGGCCGCAATGATCCCACCCATGTGCGGCGGTCGGTGCGGATGGGACTGTGGATCCTGCTCATCTACGCAGTGCTGGTCATGCCGCTGTTGTGGTGGCTGGAGCCGGCGCTGATCGCGCTTGGCCAGAAGCCCGCACTTGCAGCGCTTGCCAGCGATTACATCCGGATTGCGCAATGGGGCATGTTCCCGGCGCTGATGATGATGGCGCTGAGGTCGTTCTTCGCCGCACGGTCGCGGGCGGGCATCGTGCTGTGGTCGGCGCTGATCGGAACCCTGGTCAACGGTATTCTCAACTACGTGTTGATCTTTGGGCATTTCGGGGCACATGAAATGGGCGTGCGCGGCGCCGCGGTCGCCTCGGTGATAAGCTCGACGGCAATCTTCCTGATCATGGCGGGCTGGGCGATGCTGCATCCGCGGCATCACGAATACCGGCTGTTCCAGCGCTTCTGGCGGCCGGAATGGCCGGCCTTCTTCGAGGTGTTTCGCCTCGGCCTGCCGATCGGCTTCACCATTCTGGCCGAGGTCGGCCTGTTCATGGCCGCTTCGGTGATGATGGGCTGGCTGGGAACGGTGCAACTGGCGGCCCACGGCATCGCCATCCAGCTTGCCTCGATCAGCTTCATGATACCGCTGGGGCTGTCTCATGCCGCCACCGTGCGCATCGGCCAGGCCTACGGCCGTGCCGACATGGAAGGGCTGGCGCGAGCTGCGCATACGGTGATGGGGCTTGCGGTGGTGATTTCGCTGGCAGCCGCATCCCTGTTCTGGCTGATGCCCGAAGCGCTTGTCAGCCTGTTTCTCGACGAGGCCAACGCGGATGCGGCGGAACTGCTCAAGGTGGCGGTGCCGCTGTTGCTGGTGGCTGCCGGGTTTCAGCTGGTCGACGCCATCCAGGCGATCGGCGCCGGGCTCCTGCGTGGCATCAAGGATACGCGGATCCCGATGATCATCGCCGTGATCAGCTATTGGCCGGTCGGGTTGTCTGCCGCCTACGGCCTCGGCTTCGGCCTTGATCTGGGAGGCCCCGGCATCTGGGGCGGGCTGGCGCTTGGCCTCGGCGTGGCGGCAGTGTTGCTCAATCTCAGGTTTGCCAACCGGCATTTGTTCCTGGATGTGGCAAAGGGCTGAACGGTGGCCTGCCCGGCGGGTGATGCCGGCAGGCTTGAGCCGACCAAGGCGGGACAGAGGTCATCCCGCCCGGCCTTGTCTTTTAGCGATTAACGTTCAACGTTCAGCTACAGCCGGCAGGCCCTTGCGGTCTGCGACCATGTTCATGAAACGGCGGAACAGGTAGTGGCTATCCTGCGGGCCGGGCGAGGCCTCGGGGTGGTGCTGGACGGAGAACACCGGCTTGCCGACCAGCCGCAGGCCGCAGTTGGAGCCGTCGAACAGCGAGACATGGGTTTCCTCGACACCTTCGGGAAGGCTTTTCGAATCGACCGCGAAGCCGTGGTTCATCGAGACGATCTCGACCTTGCCGGTGGTGTGGTCCTTGACCGGGTGGTTGGCGCCGTGGTGGCCCTGGTGCATCTTCACCGTATGGCCGCCCAGCGCCAGCGCCAGGATCTGGTGACCAAGGCAGATTCCGAACAGCGGGATGCCGCTGTCGATGAGCTTGCGGATCACCGGCACTGCGTATTCGCCGGTCGCCGCCGGATCGCCGGGGCCGTTGGACAGGAAGATCCCATCGGGTGCCATCGCCAGAATGTCCTCGGCGCTGGTGGTGGCCGGAACCACGGTGACCTTGCAGCCCAGGCCGGAAAACAGCCTCAGGATGTTGCGCTTGACGCCATAATCGATGGCGACGATGTGGGCCACCGGCTCGCCGGATTCGGAGAAGCCCTGGCTCCATACCCAGGGAGCTTGCGTCCAGCTCGATGATTGGCCCGATGTCGCGTCCTTGGCGAGGTCGAGACCTTCCAGACCGCTCCATTCGGCTGCCTTGGCGGTCAGCGCGGGGATGTCGAAATTGCCGGCGGGATCGTGGGCGATGATGGCGTTCGGTGCCCCGTTCTCGCGGATCCAGGCGGTCAGCGCGCGGGTGTCGACGCCGGACAGGCCGATGATGCCGCGGGCCTTGAGCCATTTGTCGAAATGGCCGGCCGAGCGGTAGTTGGAAGGATCGGTGATGTCGGCCTTGAAGACCGCGCCAACCGCACCGATGTGGGCGGCCGGGGTCAGGTCCTCGATATCCTCGTCATTGGCGCCGATGTTGCCAATGTGGGGAAAGGTGAAGGTGACGATCTGGCCGAGATAGGAGGGATCGGTGAGGATTTCCTGATAACCGGTGAGCGCGGTGTTGAAGCAGACTTCGGCGCGGGCTTCACCGGTGGCGCCAACACCGTGGCCTTTGATAACGGTTCCGTCGGCGAAAACCAGAACGGCGGTCGGTTTTGTCTCAGTCCAGGGGCTCGTGGTCATGTCAACTCCGTTCACGGCAAGATAGGCCGGTTCATCGCCGGGCCGAGGCCCCTTGATCTCAAGCCGGGGCGTCGCCATTTAAGGTGACCGAAACCACCCGCGGCAAGCGATTGCTGCGATGGATGGGTTTTCGTCCGGTCTGTCAAAAGCCGGTAAATAGAGAAAGCACAGGCTGCGGTCAATCTGCACCGTGGCGTGGAGCCCTTAATAAATCACTTGAACAGGATGCGGCCGAGGGGGTAATCCTCTGCTACTGCATTGTGCGGGCCCGAAAGGGTTTATGACAGAACTGCCGGAGAAAGTTAGACCATGCGTGAACGTTTTAGCGAAACGCTCAAGGAAGCCATTCGCGCCAAGGACACACGCCGTATGTCCACGTTGCGGCTGATTCAGGCCGCAATCAAGGATCGTGATATTGCCAATCGCGGCGCCGGCAAGGACCCCGTCAGCGATGACGATATCCTTCAGATCCTGACCAAGATGATCAAGCAGCGCGAAGAATCGGCTACCATTTATGAAGAGAACGCCCGGCTGGAGCTTGCTCAGCAGGAGCGGGATGAAATCGCCATTATCAACCAGTTCCTTCCGCAGCAGCTGCCGGAAGAGGAAGTGCGCGAGCTGTGCAAATCGGTGGTTTCCGAAACTGGTGCCCAGGGTCTTCGCGACATGGGTAAATGCATGAACATGCTCAAGGAACGCTATCCCGGCCAGATGGATTTTTCCAAGGCCTCCGGCATGGTCAAAGGCCTGCTGCAGTGATTTTCGCCCCGATCAGGGGCTTTCAGGCATCATTGCCACCGCGAACCGGTCAAGTTAGCAATCTGGCATGCAACTATAGTCGAAAGTCTACGTGTGCGAATTCGGTTATCGCCGATACCGTGTGACCGAATTGCCGGTTACTGACTTGCCATAATTCCGCTTCATTGCGTTATCAACAGGACTTCACATCGTCATGCCAATTAACTCGCAACTTCATTTCGATCAGGTCAGCAGGCACTTTCTTGACCAGCGGCGGGAACATGTCGGTGTGTCGGCGGACGAGATCGTGGACCTGCTCGGATCGTCAAGGGCGTTGGGAATCTGGCGGCTGGAGATCGATACCGGGCACATCTACTGGACCGAGGATGCTGCCCGCATCCACGGAATGGAGAAGTCGGACGGACCTGTGAGCCTCAGCCAGATCATGGCGCGCTATCACCCCGAAGACGCTGAGCTTGTCGAGCAGGTGCTCGGATCGGCAACCGCTGAGCGCCACGGTTTCAGCTTTGTCATGCGGGTCAAGAGTGAGCGGGGATGCTACCGTTTGACCGGGGTTGCTGGTGGCTACCGGGAGAACAACGGCGGCGAATTTTACGGTTTTTGCTATGAGTTCCAGGAAATGGTGCGATCAATTGTGATGATGGATGATTGAGGCATGGCTTTTGCTCCCAATCCAGCACATGGCTCAAGACCGTTCGAACAGATCTCCTCGATCCGAACGGTTTTCGATGCCATGCAGGTGTTGCGCAAGACCTGCGTGAGCTTCGGATTCCGTTATTTTTCGGTCATCACGGTACCAACCGTTGTCTCCGACGAGACCGGCGGGATCTCGCAAATCGCCACGATTTCAAGCTGGCCGCCGGAACTGATCGCCGAATATGACCGTCTTGGCCTGTTGCGCAACAGCCCGATTATGGCCAGCCTGCGCAAGCAGATCACGCCGCTGGTTTTTGACCTTGATGAAGTCAACAAGGCCCGTCCGGGCGAGGAGACGTCAAAGGTCAATTCATTGTTTACGCGCTTTGATGTGACGATGGGCGTGTATTTTCCGGTGCATGACAACAACAGCCTGCGTCATGCGGTGTCATTTCTCGGCGACCGTGAGCCGTTGTCGGTGGAGGATTTGTCGACGCTGTCGATGTTTTCCACCATGCTGATCGAGCAGATTTCGAAGATCAGCGCTGTCGACCATGCCGCCAAGTCGGTGCTCAATGACCGCGAAGTCGAAATCCTGCAATGGACCGCGGAAGGCAAGACCAGTCCCGAAATCGCCCGGATCACAGGGCTTTCGGAGCACACGGTCAACCACTACGCCACGATCGCGACCAAGAAGCTCGGGTGCTCCAACCGGACCCAGGCCGTGGTCTACGCCATCCGTCTGGGCCTGTTCAGCTAGGCTGACCTGATTGTTCGCTGGCGCGGACTGTTAAAGGATCGCGCAAGTCAGACGGTGTGGGTACTGCCTGACTTGTGAGTGCGACCTGCAGCGATAAAGACGTCCAATCCTCCCCGCGCCGGTTTCCGGGTTCTGAGTTCTTTCCAGGATTCAAAGTCGCAGCACTTCATCGGTTTGGAGAAGTAGAACCCCTGGATTTCGTCGCATCCGAGCAACGCGGCCGCGGCCACCTGGCCAGGCGTTTCCGTACCCTCGACCACGACACGGCATCCAAGGCTCTTGCCGAGCTGGATGATCGCTTTCGATACTTCCCTCGACGTGCCTTCGCAATCGATGCCGGAAACGAATGAACGGTCGACCTTGAGAATATCGAATTTCAAGTCATTGAGCTGCGCCAGGTTCGAATATCCCGTGCCGAAATCGTCAATGGCGATGTGGATTCCGACGGACCGCAGCGCTGCGATGTGCTCGGCGACTCCGGCAATGTTGGTGTTGGCGACGGTCTCGGTGATCTCGATGGTGATGAGGTCGGATGGGCACTGATGCTTGTTGATGATGTCGATCATCAGCTTCGAAAAATTGACGTTCTGGAATTGCTCGATCGAAACATTGATCGAGACTTCGATCGGCTGGCCTGCGCGAGCCCAGGCGGCGCATTGTGAAATCGCGTCTTCCAGGACAATCAGTCCGATGTCGAAGATAAGTCCGGTCATTTCGGCAATCGGGATGAACTCGGCGGGGCCAATGATGCCGCGCTCGGGGTGGTTGAGCCGAACCAGCGCCTCGACACCGGTCACAGTCCAGTTGTTGGCGCTGACCTTGGGCTGGTAATATACCTCGAACTGACGCTCCGCGATGGCCGTGCGCAGGTCGCGTTCGATGGTTTCCCTGGTCTTGATCGCCGCCAGCATGTGGGGCTGAAACAGGGCGGTTTTCGGCACTTCGGTGAAAGCCATGGCGTTGTTGCAGGCCAATGCCGCATATTGGGTGACCTTGGTTGCCGAAGCCGAATTTGCGGGATACTTGGCAATGCCGATGGCAATTTTCGGGTGGAACTGACGTCCGGTTTCCTCGATGATTCCGGTCAGGGCAGTGTGCAGCCGTTTTGCCAGTGTTTCAATTCCGGCCTGGTCGGTCAGGCCTGGGACCGACAGGACGAGTTCGGTTCCGCCAAAACGCGCAAGAACCGGCTCGCAGAATGTGTCCTCGCTGTCCGAATTCCGCAGGTTTTCGCCATGGTCGTTGCAAGGTGAGGCTTCGACGAGCAGCCGGGTAATGTTTCTGAGCAGCTGGTCGGAGGTCTCGTGGCCAAACCGGTCGTTGACCTTGCGCAATTCTATGATGTCGATGAAAAATACCGAGCCGCTTGCCGGGCTGCCATCGGCGCCGATGCATTCCATCTGCCGCTCAAGCAAGGTCTGGAACCGGTGGCGGTTGGGCAGGCCGGTGATGAGGTCATGATTGGCGAGTTCGCGGATTTCGGCCGTACTGGCGCGCAAACGGCTGACCATGGTGCCCATGTTCTTTCCCAGTTCTCCGATTTCACAAGCGCAATCCACGGGAACCTCGGTGTTCAGATCACCTTCCGCGATGCGCCGGGCCACCTGGGTCAGCTTGCGGATCGGGGTGGTCACCTGCCGGCTCATCAGTGCCATCAGAACCGCGGTAAGGACAAGGCCGGCAAACGCCAGCGTGAAGTGATCTTGCATGTCCGAGGCGCTGTGGTCGGTTAGAAACGGCTTTGTAACGAGCACCAGACACATGGCCGACAGAACGATGTAGATCGATGTCAGCCGGAATCCGAGAGAGTTGATGCCTTGACCGTAACGAATGGTTTTCTTGCCCATAGCCGCCGCCTCGAAGGCCTAACCGATCAATTCACGGATTCGGCCTCATGTCGAAAGTGTCAGAAGCATGCCGTTGCTGCGGCTTTGCAACGGATAGCGACATCATGTTCGCCAATTTCTAATCCCGTTGCGTCGGCTGCCCTTTTAGCGCTTGAGCATGAAAGCAATTTGGAAAATATACGTAAAATTTTACTGGTGTTGCGATTTTGGCAGTCTTGACGGAGCATCCCGGCCGCCAGACGATGGTCGACGGTGTGCATAACCGGGAGTGCGGCGCTTGAGCCTTTGCCAGCGCTGACTGCCATGCCTATATAGGTGGATCTTCAACCAGTTCTTTGCTTGCGCCGGAGGCGCGCCGATATTGCGGTTTTCACCGTCCTTTCTCGACGATATCCGTGAACGCGTTCCGATTTCGGACGTGATTGGCCGGCATGTGACCTGGGACCGCAAGAAAACCAACACCTCGCGCGGCGACTGGTGGGCGTGCTGCCCGTTCCATGGCGAGAAGTCTCCGAGCTTCCACTGCGAGGACCGCAAGGGCCGCTACCACTGCTTCGGCTGCGGTGTTTCGGGCGATCATTTCAAGTTTCTCACCGAACTCGAAAGCCTGAGTTTTCCCGAAGCCGTGCAACGGGTGGCCGACATGGCCGGGATCGCGCTGCCGGCGCCGGATCCGGAAGCAGCCAGGCGCGAGCGCAAGCGCGCCAGCCTCGAGGACGTGATGGAGATGGCGGCGGCCTATTTCGAGGCCGAGCTGCAGGGGCCGAAGGGGGCCAAGGCACGGGCCTACTTGCGCGACCGCGGGCTGTCCGGCCGGACCATTGCCGCGTTCCGGCTTGGTTACAGCTCGGACAGCCGCAGCGCGCTGAAAGAGCATCTGGCCTCGCGCGGCGTCGACAAGGACCAGATCGAGGCCTGCGGGCTGGTCGTCCATGGACCCGAAATCGCGGTCTCCTATGACCGGTTCCGCGACCGCATCATGTTTCCGATCCTGTCCGCGCGCGAGCGGGTGATTGCCTTTGGCGGGCGGGCGTTGTCGCCGACCGCACCGGCCAAATACCTCAATTCCAACGAGACCGAGCTCTTCCACAAGGGCAACGTGCTTTACAATTTTGCCCGCGCCCGGCGGGCCTGTGGCCAGGACGGCACGCTGATCGTGGTCGAGGGCTACATGGATGTGATCGCCCTGGCGCAGGCGGGCATCGACAATGTGGTTGCGCCGCTCGGCACCGCGCTCGGCGAAAACCAGCTCAAGTTGCTCTGGCGGGTGACGCCGCAGCCGGTGTTGTGTTTTGACGGCGACGAGGCCGGCCAGCGCGCCGCCAATCGCACCGTCGACCTGGCCTTGCCGCATATAGCACCAGGCCGGTCGCTGAGGATCGCGGTGCTGCCGCCGGGCAAGGATCCCGATGATCTTGTCCGCCAGGACGGACGTGATCCGTTCGACCAGGTGATTGCTGCCGCGCGTCCTCTGGCTGATGTGGTGTGGTCACGCGAGGCCGGCAGCGGCGTGTTCGAGACCCCGGAAAGCCGGGCCGAGCTCGAGGCGAAGCTGAGGCAGACGACCTCGCTGATTGCCGACGAGAGCCTGCGCCGGCACTACCAGCAGGACATGCGCGACCGCATGCAGGCGTTTTTCGGCAGCGGCCCCCGGTTTGGCAACCGCGACCAGGGCAAGGGCGGCGGCGGGTCTTACGGCCGCGGCGGGTTCGAGCGCGGCGGCAAGCGCGGCGACAGCCGGGGCGGCGGGGCGCAATCGGCGCGCAGCATGGCGATTTCGGAGCGGTTGAGCCAATCGGGGATGGTCCGTGGTCATGGCGCGATGCCGTCGTTGCGCGAGACCGTGCTGGTGATGACGGTGGCCAATCATCCGCAGATGCTGCACGACGAGTTCGACGAGCTGGCAGCGCTTGAATTCGACGACAAGGGGCTGATGCGGGTGTTGCAGGTGATGCTCGATGCGGCGTCGGCCGGCGGACGGTTTGACCGCGAGCGGCTGTTTGCGGCGCTTGAGGCCGACGGGCAGGGGGAGTTCATCGCCCGGCTCGAGAGCCAGATCCGCAATGCGCGGATCTGGACGGCAACCGTGGAGGCGGCGGCCGAGGATGCGCATGAGGGCTACCTGCAGGCGCTGGCGCTGCACAAGCGCACCCGCGCGCTCAAATGGCAGAAGGCCGAGCTCGAGCGCGACATTGCCGATGCCACCGAGGCGGGCGACGGCGATGCCATTCCGGGACTGATGCTGGCGCTGCAGGAAGTGCAGCTGGAAGTGGCGCGGCTTGAGAACCAGGAAGCCATCATTGACGGTTTCGGGGTCATGTCGGGCCGGGTCAAGGGCGGGCGCGGCGGCTGACATGCGGCCTGATGGCGCAATTCCGTTTTGCCGCTCTTGTGGAATCGGCTGGCACTCCTACATAGGCTTATCAAGTGAACGGTACCAAAAATGCAGGCAAATGCGCGCGAATGGTCCAATCAGTGCGGTTTTTGCCCGTTAAGCCTTGACGGATAGGTTTTTTGTGGGAATCACCTGTTGGATGTAAAAAGTGCGGGATCATGCGGCTCGGCGAGCGGGTGATGGTGTCGCGTTTTTCCGCGGGTCGCACACCCACAGAATTAAGGGCTGCAAAGTTCAATGATCGGCATGGTTAATCGGGAATTAAGCATGCGTACGCCACAACAATCCGGATGATTCGCGAAAGCCGGCCGCCGCATTGGCGGGTGTCATGCGCCACAGTGCTGGCGCAGCCGAAATCAACCGAATGAAATCCGGGGAAAGTGACTGCCCATGGCAAGCAAGGTAAAAGAAGCAGCAGACGACACCGACAACGAGCGCGAAGGCACGACGCCAGACAGCCCGTTGCTCGACCTGTCGGATGACGCCGTCAAGAAAATGATCAAGACCTCGAAAAAACGGGGTTATGTGACCATGGACGAGCTCAATGCCGTGCTGCCTTCCGAAGAGGTGACCTCCGAGCAGATCGAGGACATCCTGTCGATGCTGTCGGACATGGGCATCAATGTGGTCGAGGAAGACGAGGCCAGCGAGGACAAGGAAGCCGACGACGATTCGGATTCCGAAAGCGAAGGCGGCGAAGTCGCCACCGCCTCGGGCTCGGCCGTCACCACCACCAAGAAGAAAGAACCGACCGACCGTACCGACGACCCGGTCCGGATGTACCTGCGGGAAATGGGCTCGGTGGAGCTTCTGTCGCGCGAGGGCGAAATTGCCATCGCCAAGCGCATCGAGGCCGGCCGCGAGACCATGATCGCGGGCCTGTGCGAAAGCCCGCTGACCTTCCAGGCGATCATCATCTGGCGCGAGGAACTCAACGAGGGCGCCACGCTTTTGCGTGAGATCATCGATCTGGAAACCACCTATTCCGGTCCCGAGGCCAAGGCTGCGCCGCAGTTCCAGAGCGCGGAAAAGATCGAGGCCGACCGCAAGGTGGCCGAGGAAAAGGAAAAGGCCCGTGCCGAAAAGGCCAAGGCCGACGACGTCACCAATGTCGGCGGCGAAGGCCAGACCTATGATGACGACGAGGACGACGACGACGAGAACAATCTCTCGCTGGCTGCGATGGAAGCCGAGCTGCGCCCGCAGGTGATGGAGACGCTCGACACCATCGCCGAGACCTACAAGAAGCTGCGCAAGCTTCAGGACCAGCAGGTCGAGGCGCGTCTTGCCGCCACCGGCACGCTGTCGCCGGCGCAGGAGCGCCGCTACAAGGAACTCAAAGACGCGCTGATCACCGCGGTGAAATCGCTGTCGCTGAACCAGAACCGCATCGACAGCCTGGTCGAGCAGCTCTACGACATCAACAAGCGGCTGGTGAGCAACGAGGGGCGTCTGCTGCGCCTCGCCGAGAGCTATGGCGTCAAGCGCGACGACTTCCTGACGCAATATTCCGGCGCCGAGCTTGATCCGAACTGGATGAAGTCGATTGCCAATTTGTCGGCCAAGGGCTGGAAGGATTTTGCCAAGTCCGAATCCAACAACATCCGCGAGATCCGCGCCGAGATCCAGTTTCTGGCGACCGAAACCGGCATCTCGATCTCCGAATTCCGCCGCATCGTGCAG
>Ga0189291_100347_pt1 | contig 19778 bp, 21 predicted proteins | sample UW1redminimetaG_FD_130331 | JGI IMG/M metagenome (GOLD analysis project Ga0189291, IMG submission 130331) | Marine microbial communities from the Costa Rica Dome - UW179B-red mini metaG | ecosystem: Environmental > Aquatic > Marine > Oceanic > Photic zone | place: Costa Rica: the Eastern Pacific... | reverse complement strand
TTGGGATAGTGGCTGCCTTTGAAGTTAATCGTCACGATCTGATACCCGCCCGCCAATTCAAAAGGCGGTGCCTATCACAGCTTGGCAAGCAGGCCCATATTCCAAAAAGTTTGCGACAGAACCGTCCCGTTTCGGTCTTTTCAAGAAGGAGCAAAGCAAAGAGTGCGATAGCGCCTGCGATCCATACTTGCAGACTCATTCCTAGCAAATACGACTGGCCAATTGCCACATATGCAGGATCAAGATTGGTATAGATCGTTCTTTGGTCCGTCATCGAGAACTCTATTCCAGTGAGGAAAGTTGCCATCCCCAGCGTAATGATCAGTGAGTTCGCTCCTCCGATCGAAACCAGTGCACCGATTGTCAGACCAACGCTTGCGCCAAGAAGAAGTACGGCGACAATCGCTAAAACCCAAGGGACGTCGTAGAACGACATTAGACACACTGCGAGAGCGCCTCCGAGGCCAATCATCGAACCAACGGACAAGTCAATTTCATTGACTGACAAAGCGATCGTCAAACCAATTGATGCTATCAACAATGGCGCTGCCAAAGTGAGAACGGAGCGCGCGTTTGTTGCTGAGAAAAATGCGTCTGGGCGCAGCGCGCTAAACAAAGCAATTGCGACGATAAGAGCGACAAGTAGCCCGTACTTTTGCAGAAATTGAACAAGCCTATCTGAACTGGAGCGACCGAGGGACGAGGTCCCTCGATCGCCAGACCCAGACGACTTGCCGGGAGAGCGTGGCAAATCATCTTGTGTCATGGCCATGGTTTCAGCCTCCTGCCCCAAATTCAGCCTGCCATTTGGCATTGAAGAAAGAGATGAAGTCCGCTGCCGGTTCAACATACTCGCCTTCAGGCGGCAAATTGTCAGCTGTCACCAAGGTCGCCTCGCGCAAGTCGATCCCGTAAACATCTTCGCTTTGCAGGTAGGCGTCCGCATTCAGAGGTGTGCCGCGCGCAAACAATTGAGCCAGCTGATCAATCGCAACATAGCTTGCTGCGTCAAGTCGCATCGTCGCAATCGCATCCACTTCGCCCAAGCGCACAGAGTTCAAGTTCACCAAATCATCGAGATAACCAACGACGAGCGGGCGGTCCGGGAAGTCCTTTCCAGGGAACCGCTGAGCAACAAGTTGGCCCATAACGGGTACGGTGTAGTTAGCAGTTCCAAGCAACGCATCCACATTTGGATAGGCTGTCAACTGGCTGGCGACCGACTGTCGTGCGTCAGCAATTTGATTTGCCAGATCGCTGACATGCTCATCTACAACGGTAATGTTCGTGCCTTCGAGATCTGCGTATAGATCATCAGATCGTTCTTTGCCTGCCCATACTTGGCTAAACGTCGAAATCGCCATCGTATGTTCGTTGCCGGGGCGATCAGCAAGTTGCGCGATCAAGTACGCGTGCAGCAAATCGGACATCTCTGTTTCCAAAGGCGCATATTGTGCTGAGATCAACTCGTTGGGCGTCGTTCCGCCACCCAGAGTGAGCCAAGGCACACCGGCTTCGTTTGCACTGCGCAGCTGCGCCATAACAGGCGCTGGTTCGATGGCGACTGTGAGGATTGCATCTACACCTTGGTTTAAGAGGCTTTCAGAACAGCTAGCCATTCGGGCCGGATCACCGAGGCTGTCACATACGATGACGTTCCATCCGAGACGCTCTGCTGGGATGCGCGCACCTTCTGCAATACGAAACGCAACCTCTGCTTGCGCGTTAAGTTGGAGAATACCAATAGTGTGTTCTGGCATGGCCACAGGTGGGCCAGCCAGGGCCGCTCCCGCTGCACTGATGTCTTCACTTTGTGCGAAGGCGGCAGGTGCCAATGTGATGGCAACCCCCGTCACTAGGGATATTAATTTCGTCATGTTTTCTCCTCCCAGAGTTTTCGATGGTCGTTTCATTGCTTTAGTTCGCTGTGGCTGACCTGAACCACGCTTGTTCTCGGTCCAGAAATTGATCCGTTTCGAGAATTTCGTTTAGAAGTGCGAAGGTAACTTTGGCGGTGCTATCCGCCGGAGCATTTGAAGCTGGATATTGCGCAATGATGGCCTCACTCGCAGCCATGATTGCTGCAAGCGGATGCAGGACCGCCGAATAGCCCATGTTTTGCAGTGTCTTGTCATCGGGCGCTGCCGTGATGCCTGTCGGAGCGGCGTTAAAAATCACCGGACCTTTGACCGATTGCGGGATCGCAGATATCTGATCCATATCCTGAGGGGCGTCGATAAACGCTGCATCGGCCCCGGCGTCGATGAAGGCATTTACCCGCCAGATCGCCTCATCAAACCCGTGCACGGCAATGGCGTCGGTGCGTGCAATGACGCCGATTTCACGGGCTCTACTGCTCTCTACTGCGGCTCGAACACGCGCCACAGCCTCATCTCGAGAAACAACATCCTTGCCCGCGAGGTGCCCACAACGTTTCGGCATGACCTGATCTTCGATATGAAACGCTGAAACACCCGCAGACGCGAATGCTGCAACTGTACGCTCAACATTTAGAAGTCCCCCGTGCCCTGCGTCCGCGTCCACGATCAATGGTTTTTCGTTACAGGCTGCACCCATACGGGCGTAAAGACTTGCCAAGTCGGTTAGATTGAGCAGTCCAAGATCGGGAAGCCCGTACTGAGCCGCAGTTGCGGCGAAACCGCCGCAATAGAGCGCTTCGGTATCAGCGCGTGCGAGTAATCGGGCGCTCAGCGCATCATAGGCACCGGGAAGCACCAAAATGCCCTCCCCAGACTGCATGCGATTAGAAAACCAGTTCATCACAATGACCCCTGATCATCCGATATTGAACGGATCACGGGTGGCACCGGTCAGTTCGACCCAGACGGCCTTGGTCTCTGTGTATCCTCGGATCGCATCAAAGCCATTCTCGCGGCCAATCCCAGAATGACCAAAACCACCAAAGGGCACGTTCGGCGCGACAACGCGGTACGCATTAATCCACACCGTCCCTGCTCGCACTTTATGTGCGACCCGTGTTCCACGCTGACCTGATTTGGTCCAAATACCAGCAGCAAGCCCGAACCGTGTATCGTTTGCCAGTTGGATTGCCTCTTCTTCGGTGTCAAAGGTCAGTACCGACAAAACCGGACCGAATATCTCGTCCTTTGCAATTTCCATGTCTGCGGTAATATCGTCGACAATGGTGGCCTCAATAAAAAACCCATCGTGATCCGGACTTGCCCGACCGCCAGACACAAAGCGCGCGCCGCCTGATTTAGCGCGATCAAGAATACCCATGACCTTCTCAAACTGTGGCCGTGTCGCCATCGGGCCCATCTCGGTTGCCATGTCCATAGGGTCACCGAGTTTGATTGTCTTCGCTCTGGCAGCCACCTTTTCGAGCAATTCTTCCTTGATCGATGACTGAACCAGAAGTCGTGAACCGGCCATACAGGTCTGTCCTGTTGCCCCAAATATACCAGCGATGACGCCATTGGCGGCAGCTTCCATATCGGCATCTTCAAACACGATGTTCGGAGATTTACCGCCGAGTTCCAACGTCACGCGCGTGAAATTCTCAGCGCCTGCCTGCATCACCCGCTTTCCAGTGAAGTCTGACCCCGTGAAAGCAATTTTGTTAATGCCGGGGTGCTTTGACAGCGCCTCTCCCGCATCGCGACCACCTGTTACGACGTTGAACACACCTGGAGGGACACCCGCTTCTTCAAAAAGTTGTGCGAACCGCAAGGTGGATGCTGGCGTATGCTCTGACGGTTTTACAACCATCGTACAACCAGCCGCCAATGCGGGAGCGAGTTTAAAGCCAAGCAACAGCACTGGCGAATTCCAAGGTGTGATCGCGCCGATTACACCAATTGGTTCATGTCGTGTATAGATGTGGAAGTTGGGACGCTCTGACGGGATAACTTCGCCACCAAATTTGTCTGCGGCGCCAGCGAAGTAGTACAACCACTCTGGTAAGTACTGCGCTTGCGCCAACATTTCCTTGTAGAGCTTGCCGTTGTCGGTGCTTTCAACACGGGCAATTTCTTCCGCGTTCTCGGCAATCAGATCACCAAGCCTGCGCATCAGTTTGCCACGCGCCTGAGCGCTCAATGCACCCCATTCGCCTTCAAATGCCGACCTCGCAGCAACGACGGCGGCATCAATATCCTCTGCACCACCGTCAGGTACATTGGCCCAAACTTTGCCAACATATGGGTTCTCGGACGGAAGTACTTTACCTGATTGAGCAGGCACCCAATTTCCACCAATCAACATTTTAAAATCACGAATTGCGTCTGCTGGCGTGTCGAGCATCGCGGGTCCTCCCAGATCCATTTGTTTTGCAGACAACGCGAAGAGATAATGAATTCGACGGCGTTGCAGCATCCTCAGCTAGATCATGCAGCCGTTCATATTCCGAAGAAAACGGCAAATCTCGGAAGTCTGTTTTTCAAAATTGGAAAATGGATTGCATGCCGATGGGTTGCTCTGTTTGCCTTGGCCCTAAATTAGGAGTGCAATTCCCGTCCTGCCAGACGCCCGGCGTTTCTAGCGATAACAGCAGAAAGATGATCCGCTACGATCTTGATCCGACGGGATGCGGCCAAATCACTATGAACTACGAGCCAGATCGGTTGATCCAAACCGATATCTAGAGAAACTGGGATAAGGCCAGCATCAGCCGCAAGGAAGTGCGGTAATACTGCTAAGCCAAGACCAGCTTTTGCAGCAGATATCTGCCCCAACAACGAAGACGTCGCGACCGACGGCGCGTCTCCTTTCAACATACGTTCTACCCATTGTGCGGCTGGCAACATTTGCTGACGTTCTGCCCAGCCGATAAAGCGATCACTTGAAATCGGATTGGCCTCAACTGTTTCGCGCGTGGCTAAATATGCCTGTGATCCGTACAGACCGTATCCAAGAATGCCGATCTTCTTAACAGTCAAGTTCCCGCGTTCAGGCCTCACCATTCTAACGGCGAGATCAGCATCCTGACGGTGAAGGTTGGACGTTGTGATGTCAGTCAGCACTTCAATGGTAAGGTCTGGGTGAGACTGCATAAGCTCGCCGAGGCTGGGAATTATCAATACGTTCGCAAGGTTCTCGGCAGTCGCAATGCGCACATGCCCAATCGCTTCCGCTTCGAAAGCGGCGTTCATGCGAAAACTCTGCGCGGCTTCTTCAAGCTTCTCAGCGCGTGGGAGTAGGGCTTGGCCCTCATCCGTTAGTTTATAGCCGGTTTGGTGCCGCAAGAAGAGGGGCACTCCCAACGTATGTTCCAGCCGTTCTATCTTGCGGGACACGGTTGCAATACCGGTGCCCAGTTGCTTCGCCGCAGCCGTTAACGTCCCTGTGCGGGCAATCGCTAGAAACACAGGTGCATCATCCAAATTGAGTCTATCCATCCATCTCTCATATATGAAAAATGCTTTTCGGTTAAACGCTATTTATTTGCCGTTTTTGAAAATCGTAGTGTTCCAGAAAATTAGGAGAATACTGTGCAAACCAAAACCCTTTCGAACTCACTGACCGTCCGCGCCATAGGGCTTGGTTGCATGGGCATGAGTGAATTCTACGGTCCGCGAAATGATGAGGACTCTCTGGAGGTCTTGCACCGTGCGGTCGATCTCGGAGTCAACTTTTTTGATACCGCAGACATGTACGGCTCTGGTCACAACGAAGAGCTCTTGGGCAAGTTTCTAGCCGAGAACGCGTCCGATATCGTTATCGCAACTAAATTTGGGATCAGGCGAAACCCAGGGCAATACGCGCGATCTCTGGACAACAGTCCTGCATATGCACGCGCGTCTTGTGAGGCTTCTTTAAAAAGGTTGGGTCGTGAGCATATCGACCTTTTCTATGTGCACAGATTGGATCAATCTCAGCCTGTTGAGGACGTCATGGGCGAACTGTCTTTGCTCGTGGAGGAAGGGAAAATTGGCCATATCGGGCTTTGCGAAGTCAGCGCTGATACGTTGCGGCGCGCCCATGTAGTTCATGCTGTTACAGCCCTTCAAACGGAATACTCACTTTGGAGCCGCGAAGTCGAAGAAACTATTTTACCGACTTGCATAGAACTTGGGATCGGGTTTGTTCCATACTCCCCTCTCGGTCGGGGGTTTTTGACAGGTACTTTCGATAAGACGACACAGTTCGTCGAAGGTGACTTCCGCGCTGGTTTGCCAAGATTTGCACCCGATAACATCGAGCAAAACACAGGTATGGTCCACGTCCTGCAAAAGCTGGCACAGGAAAAGAACTGCACACCCGCACAACTTGCTTTGGCTTGGGTTCTATCAAAAGGCGACAATGTCGTCCCCATTCCTGGCACGAGGCGCATTAAATACTTGGAAGAAAATGTGGCTGCTGCGGATCTCGTCCTGACTCGTGCAGAGATCCAACAACTTGAAGGTGACCTGAGTGATGTGGAAATCAAAGGACAACGCTACACTGAAGAAGGCATGAAGGGCGTGAACGCATGACCCGATCTGCAGAACCACTTTCGCAAGCAATGGCTTTACTTGCAAAACTAGAACCGAGCGCACCCGTTAAGGTTCAAGCAAATCTCGAAGCTTTCTCTGCGGATGCGGCAGAGCTCGTCTTGGGCTTTGCATTTACCGACATCGTTTCGCGCGAGGGGATCGATTTAAAGACTCGTGAGATGTTGACCGTTGCGATGCTCGCCGCGATGGCTACGGCACCAGGCCAGCTAGAATTCCATATCCGCGCAGCAATGAATAACGGCGTAACTAGAGGTGAAATCGAAGAGATCATCCTGCAGGTGGCCGTCTATGCGCGGTGAACCCGAGCTCCTGCCCTAAGAAGCAGGACGTCAGTTCGGCCACTTATCCTGACAGTCAAGCTTGAAATATGTTATCTCAGTCACAGCGGACATTCGTGCAAGCTGCGGCGAAGGCCCCTGGAGAGCCCAGACCGGAAGCGTCGATTTTTTGCTGCGAGCGCATGCAGCACGAAAACCTGCTGCGCCGCCGCGAAATCGTCGCCGCATCGCAGAGACGAATGCGGTCATTCAAGCATTATGCGGCAATTTTGAAGTCCTGAATTCACACACTGCGGGACAAAGCGGGCCTTCACCGCGAGCGCACGATTGGCGGCTTTCGAGAAATTCGCAGAAATTGTTACTCTGCGCCTCTCTGTAGGCCCATTCCCACAAAGATCATTCCAAGACAAACAACCAATGAAGCAAGCATAACAAATGCACTCATTTTGAGAAGTGTCGAACGCTCTTCCTTAGGGACAGATATATAGTCCTTCACTTCCTTTGGCATTTGCGTCTTGAACAACACAAAAGACAATCCGGTCATAAGCATCGCAAAGGCGATTGGCGTATCAAGAGAGTCCGGCCAGCGAACAAAACCAAAGTTAGCTGCGTGCACCGCCTGAGGGAAGGAAATGAGCGAAAGCAGCAATGTAAAAGCGGGTGTGGTGTAACGAAACATTTGGAAGCCTTTCTTTTACTCATGCCTAATTTGGAATTCTGGTTCAATTTTGTCCAAACTATGGAATGATTGAGCATTTCCTTCGTCGCGAAGTAGCTTCGATCCATATTACTTTCCTCAAGTGCGCGACCGCTCAGGGATATTTCAGAAGCAGCCCTTCATTCCGATCGCAGCATGCTGCACATTGGGCTCGTTGCCGCCATGCGGTGTCGCAGCGATCGGTGATGGTCTGGCATCCTGAGACCTGCCATTGGCCATAACTGCCATGCCTGCTGCCAAGCTGCTCAAAATCTTGCCAGATACGGGAACAAACCCAGGATCGTGTGCCATTCCGTCTCGGACAGGGGTCATTCCAAATTTCCCGACGAGCGCTCGCTTGATGAAGGTTTTTCGATGCGGGCCACTGCGCAAGATTTCGGCTCGGGATTGACCTTGGCCCGCGTTGACAAACCTCTCAGGGAGGAAGCCGCGGGGTCTTGGTCGAAGGATTGAGCGCATGATCCCGGTGCCAAGCAATACGCGGGTTTGGCTTGCGGCCGGAGTGACGGATATGCGGCGCGGATTTAATACTTTGGCTTCCCAGGCCGCGACCGTTTTGGCGGCAGACCCGTATTCGGGCCACCTGTTTGTCTTTCGGGGTCGGCGAGGTGACCTGCTCAAGATCATCTGGTGGGACAGTCAGGGGGCATGTATATTCTCAAACCGACTGGATAAGGGTCGGTTTGTTTGGCCTGCCGCCAAGGACGGCAAGATCAGCGTCACGCCTGCTCAATTATCTATGCTCTTGGAGGGGATCGATTGGCGTATGCCGGGGAGGACATGGCGTCCGTTGAAGGTTGGGTAATCCTTGTGGTTGTTAGGCTTTTCGTCCTTTTGGGATTCACGGCGGCCATCAAATCGGGTATGTGGTCTCATGTCTAAAGTGCCCGATATCATCCCAACAGAACCAGCTAAACTGCGTGAGTTTACCGTGGGATTATTGGCGGAACTGAAGAACCGCGACCTGCTGATCGAGAAGCTTCGCCATCAGGTTGCAGGTCAGAACACACACCGCTTTGGATCAAAGGCAGAGGGCATTGATCAACTGCAGTTACGCCTCGAAGATGAGGAGGTGGCCGAAGCTGCCGCCGCGCCAGTACAGCTGGAACCGCACTCAGGTCAGGAAACGAAGACCAAACCCAAGCGCAAACCGCTGCCCGAGCATTTGCCGCGTGTTGAACAGAGGTTGCCTACTGGCAATTCCTGCGTGGGCTGCGGGGGCACACTGCGTGAACTGGCCCGCGATACAACAGAGGAGCTGGAATATATTCCAGGCCGTTTCATCGTGAACCAGATTATCCGCCCTCGCATGGCCTGCAAGGATTGCGAGAGCATCAGCCAAGCACCAATGCCATCGCGCCCAATTGAGAAGGGTATTCCCGGCCCGGGCTTCTTAGCCCATGTGCTTTCGACGCGTAGAGCACCAAAACCCTTGATTGACAGATTTCGAACAAAATTCGATCAACCTTCCCAAATACCCTTCACCCTGAAGGACGGAGCAGACGAATGGAAACACTGACGGCAATTGAACCCGGTTACTTTGCACTTCCAGCAGAACCTGGGAAAGCGCGTGAGATTGTCTTCTTGCGGCGCAATTTACAAACAGCTTTTTACTCTGCTGATCTCGAAAGATTCTGGTACTTGGACCCGCTTGAGTTGATCATCTTTGACGCGAAGGCCAAGAAAATTGTTGCTCAGATCGCGCGGGAAGACAAAGACGGCCGCGTCAAATACCATCCGAACGGCAAAACCCTTTTCCTGCTTGAGGATGCTGATGAAACTACCTATCACCAACGGGAAGACTACGCCCGAAGCTGGACCATAACGGTGATAGATCTGCGGAGTGGGGACGTAGATCTTACGATAGAACACCTCCCCAACATTTTATCAGCCAGCCCCTACGGTCGCTGGCCAACAGTGTCCTGTGACGAAAGCGGTGTGTGCTATTTCCCGGCGGAAGAAGGAATAGCTGGTCATCGCCGCACAACACTTGTTACGCTTAAGCCCGAGGATGGCAGCGTTGAAATCCAGCATCTTCTGGGCGACGACATCAAGGAAATGCAACCGGCGGTGGGCTTGGCTGCGTTCAGTCCCGATGGTCGGTATTGTCTTCGAAGTCACTTTGGTGCTTTACGCTCGCGTCAAAAAACCAAACGAAAGTTTGGTCTGTTTTCTGTACCCGATGGCCCCAAAGAATACGCTGTGGAATGTCAGTTATGGCAAACAAACCCTTTGCGCTTTGTCAAAGTGCTAGTGGTGGATTGGGTAATTGCGGATCAAGTGGTGCGTCTCAATAAGTTCACAATAAAAGACCCCGATTCAAGGCGCGTGATTGCAGAGGCCATGATGGACTGCTTGGTACAAGCTACGGCTGATCAAAAAGATGCATATCTGGAAGGGTGTCCTCGGTCAGTAATTGATGGGACGTATAATCCGGATCGGTTGGAAGAAGATTATCCAGCGGATTGGTCGAATATGTTGAGACAGGGAAGCGCGCCTGAGAAGCATTGGAATAGCGAGCTCCGGACGTACCACGAAGAATTCAGGCGACAGGTCGTCGGGGATCACGGAGGCCTTCACAGCCCAGTCTGGACTAAAGACGAAAGCGCCATATGGTTCAAAACGAAAGCGCATTTTGTATGTATTGATTTGCATGGCAACGCGAGCCAGCGTTACGAATTGGGTGACTTCTGGGGTAAATCGGCGAAAGTGACACCAAGACAGGATCGCTTGGTCAAGATCGAAAAGCACAATGGCTGGGTCGAATTAGATGGCAAGCCGGTGGAAAGGTCGCTCGACCTTCCGGCGGTCGCTCTCGTCGAAACGCCAATTTCGATACATCCAAGTCCCGAGCTGGAGGCGCTCAAAAAGCAGGTGAAACTGCTGCGCAAAGAAAGCGAATATATGAACATACGCCTAAAGGACTGGTCCAGCGAAGAACTTGCCAAAGGCCTGAAAACCATTGCGGCAGGTTTCAGAGGGGGAACAGCAGATCTTGCCACCAATCAAGAGTTTGAAATCAGGTTTTTCCAAAAGCGCAAACGTGTAGAGGCACAGGAATTTTGGACGCATGTCAGGGACCACGGGAGGGACCTTACCCCACTGCTTGCGGATGCGATCGAGGCCTTTATGAACCATACGGGCTTGGATGACCTTTATCTTGTCCCAGATGAAGGGATCAGCACCTTTGCTGAGGGTGTCGAAACTCTAGCGCGGCTGGATACATCATTCCTGATGACAACAATTCGTAGGTACGGGGAGTTTTTCGATTCGTCGCACCATTATGTTTTCTATGGCGAAATTGTCATGGCGGCCTTGTCTGAACACGGTCTGACCGTGGCGACTATTCCGTTCGCGCTTTGGGCGATGGTCACCCAAAGCGGGAACGGAGGATACGCTTCATTGGTGTGGGACCAACACGGTCTTGGCAAAAAGCTTAGAGGGTTTTTCAGCCCTGAAGAGACAATTGACTTGTTTCAATCCCTCAATTTGAAGTCGGATCAACCCCGAGGTCTCGAAATTCTGACCAGCTGCCTTGAGGGGTCTGACAACCCTTGGGATCGCGCAGTTTTGACGAAACTCTCATCTCACGGAAGCGCCAGATCGGACTCTCTTTAGCCATGTTATATCTTTTCGGCTTGTTGCTCCTTGCGGGCATGACTTGGACGGTTTTTCGTGTCTTGGGCGATAAGGGACCAGACGCCGCGATTGAGCGGGAGCTGTCCGCGATCGGTCTGAAACCACGTCAGATCTACGGACAAAGCGTTGAGGCGATTAAGGACTGCATGCCGCTTGTAAATGTCCTATCGACCGGAAAGCTGCGCGAGGCCATGGGCAATCCATCTGAAGACCCTTTGGCCGCCCTGTTCTTTTTTGCGAATGAAACAAGCCCAGAGGAGCTGGGCGTTCTCACGATAGATTGGTATGGACGTGAGCGTATGAAGCCTGTTTCAGTCAAGCAAATACAATTGACCCGGTTATTCGTGGCCTCTGCTGAACTATCTGATGCAGAATTTCAAAAGATACGCCTTCGCTTGAGCACCGGTCAAAAGAGCGAGGCTGACAAGATACGGGCTATCTGGCGAAACCGCATCTCAGACCGAATGCGCGCTACTGCGAAAGCAGACCAAGACCGCGAAGAAACGAGGCAACAGAAAGATCTTTGGCAGGTGGAGCATACAAATCTCGCGTCGGGCATCGATCTGACGGACTGGCTGCGAGCGCAGAGCTCTGACATGTGGTACGAGATATGTCTGAATGTTGATTGGCTTGAAACTGGAGCCGCCGACCTCGTACCCTTCATTGAATGGCTGATCGAGCGGCCCGAATTTGACCAAGGTGCAGCTCTTGCTTTATTGGCAAAAGCGGTGGCCGACGGGATCGAAGACGAACCCTATCAGCAATTCGACTGCGCCCGAAATCGGATCTGGATGAAGACCGTACACGATGGTCTGATAAATGGCTCTTATGCCGCTATGCAATGGGCCATTCCACCTCATGTCTGGCAAGACGTAGAAATGCTGTTCTTGCCGGAGAGCAACAGCGCCTGGGCTATCGCGCAGATCGGCAAGGATCAAATACCGACACAAACACACACTCCCGAACATGCCTTTATTGGCAACCGGCCTGTTGAAAGTTTTGCAGCCTGGAAAGCGCGCCGATGGGACTGAGTTGAATTACTGACCTCGCCACCAGCCCAAGGACGGTGGACTCCCAATAATCATCTTGACGTGATCGCCCAGGTTTCTTGCGCTCACGACCATGGGCTGGGTCGTCTCGAACTATCTTGTCGCAGCCCTAGATCCTTCGGCCATAGCCTTCAAAAGCTGGTAAGCGTCCGGCCTGACCGCCGCTATGATGCAGTTTTCCACGGCAGCAGGTCATCGACGCGGTTGATCTTGTAGTCTGGGATGCGGGCGAGCGTATCGGCCAGCCACGCCTGTGGGTCGACGCCGTTCAGTTTAGCCGTTTCGATCAATGTGTAGGCGATAGCTGCGGCTTTGCCGCCGGTTTGTGATCCGACAAATAGGTAATTCTTGCGACCGATTGCGACGGACCGCATGGCCCGTTCGGCAGTGTTGTTATCCAATTCCAGGATGCCGTGATCGAGGTAGGGCCGTAGCCTTGTCACGCGCGTCAGTGCATAGCGGATTGCACCTGCCAGCGGCGATTTGCCGGAGATGCATCGCGACTGTTGCGGCACAGTTGCTCGACCTCTCGGTTATGCTGACAGATGCGGCCATTTCAATATTTGAGCGCCTTACCGGTCAGTTGTTCGCGCGCTCAAAAAACAAGCAGGATCAGGTTTGGGCCATGGGAAAGGCGCGCGTTGGTCGCCTGATGCAATTGTTTGGCAACACGATAGATACCATGGCGTTGGCCCATGAAGCTGGCATTAATCCATTTGAGGCTCTGGATGGGGAAATCGGCTGGCAGCGTCTGTTAAAACACCGTGATGAAATCGCTGCCTTTGGCGAACTAGCCACAGGTGACCCGCTGGAATTAGCAACCGAACGCTACGCCTACATGCGCAAGTTTGCTCCGGCCTTTCTCGATACATTTACGTTCAGTGCGCCGGAAGCCGGGCGCGATTTGCAGGAGGCTGTCAATTTGCTGAGGGATCACAACAAATCCGGCAAACGCAAACTACCTGCTGATGCACCGATGCCGTTCCCAGCCAAACATTGGCCAAAGCTGATTGTTGAAGGCAGGCAACCCAAGCGCCGAGTCTATGAAACTGCTGTGGTGGCCACTTTGCGTGATCGGTTGCGTGCTGGCGATGTTTGGGTGGAAGGCAGTCAGGGTTATCGGCGCTTTGATAGTTACCTGATCCCTCGCAAAACGGCGGAAGCAGAGCTGAGAAAACAAGGGCTGGAAACAGACGCTGATGCATGGCTTCAGGATCGCCGCCATGCTCTGAACCATCGTCTTTCTGAGATTGAGCACAAACTGAAGCGCGGCCAGCTCGACGGCGTGCGTTTGGAAAAGGGACGGCTGCGGATCACCCCGCATGAAGCTGACTCGCCGCCGGAGGCCATCCGTTTGGAACGTGCGATGGATGCCATCATGCCCCGCATCCGGATCACCGACCTTCTTTGGGAGGTCAATACACACACAGGATTCCTGAACGCCTTCACCGACTTGCGATCTGGCCGCAATCACGAAGACCCTGCCGTGTTACTTGCCACCATTTTGGCTGGGGCGAGCAATCTTGGTCTGGAACGGATGGCCTATGCATCCAAGCATGTTAGTCATTCCCAACTAACCTGGGGCAGTATGTGGTACTTACGGTCCGAGACCTACGCTGACGCTCTGGCCAGGATTGTAGATGCCCACCATGATCTGCCGTTCGCAGGGCATTGGGGTGAGGTTGGCAACACGTCCTCAGACGGGCAGTTCTTTGCCGCTAATCGCGGGAGCGGCCTGATCAATGCCAAGTACGGTCCTGACCCCGGGCTGAAAATCTATTCTTTCTTGTCTGGCCGCTACGGGTCGTTCCATTCGTCAGTGATAGGGGCGACAGCGGGTGAAGCGCCCTTTGTTTTGGACGGGCTGGTTGGCAATCCCATGCTACTCAACCCCCTCATCCACTACACCGATACCGGGGGCGTCTCGGATCACGTCTTCGCACTGTTCCACTTGCTCGGCATGAAATTTGCACCCCGGTTGCGCGACTTCCCAGATCGAAAACTGGCCTGCTTTGGATCGCCACGTCAATGGCCCTTCTTGGCACCTCTGATGGGCAGTCCTATCAAAGATGATGTCATCGCTCAGCATTGGGGTGATGCCATCCGGCTGGCGGGTAGCGCCAAAACCAAGGCGATCAAACCATCGGCCACATTGAGAAAACTTGGCGGATATCGACAGCAAAATCGGCTCTACTTGGCACTCGGCGAGATCGGACGCATTGAGCGTACGTTGTTCATGCTGGATTGGCTGGAGAATGCTGAACTGCGCAAAGAGTGCCAGGCAGGCCTTAACAAAGGCGAGGCACGGCACACGTTGGCAAAGGCCGTGTTTGCCCATTCCCAGGGCCGAATTTATGATCGTTCAGATGCTGCGCAACAGAAACGCGCCATGGCCCTTAACATGGTTATTGCGGCCATCATGTTCTGGAATACGCTCTACATGGACAAGGCTGCGGCACATCTGGAACGCCAGGGGCAAATCACCGATCCAAAACTGCTCTGCCACACATCACCGCTTGGATGGGAGCACATCATTCTGACCGGCGATTATGATTGGCATTCTGGGGCCGCTGAGCGCAAAATAGCCCGACCGTTGCACATCAACACAACGAGAAAGTGGATGGGATGACGCGATGCAGCTAAAGTTCTCTGATTGTTCCGTCTTAACGGGATCGTACGCACAAACCTTCCGATGAGGCCAAATACCCCTCAATCGCCCCAAGCTGGCGGCGCGCATGGCAGGAGGTCATACCGTTCTTCGCCTTCCCGCCAGCGGTGCGCAAAATCATCTACACTACCAACGCCATCGAAAGCCTTAACCGCGTCATCCGCAAAACTACCAAAACACGCGGCAGCTTTCCGACAGATGACGCCGCGACAAAGCTAATCTACCTGGCGATCCGCAGCTTCGAGAAGACTGGCAGGGCCGTCAGAGAATGGGTTGCTGCACGGAACCAGTTCGCTATCCTATACCCAGAACGGTTCAACAGATGACCCGTTTCAACTGCATGGGCTGAGCCTCATACACAGAGTTTCGGATACTCCCACCTTGTGCCGACCACCACCGTATCAAAGGTGTTTACGATCTTCTACGCGCTCATCAGCATCGGTGTCTTTGTCGCCTTGGTCACGCAGATGGCGGATGCCCTGATCCACCCATCCAAGAAACAAAACAGCTCAGGTTCCAAAGATGAGTCAACAGACACCTAGAGCGTTCCCAAACTTATCGGATCCGGGATGCGCCAGACGCCGTTCGGAAAATTTGATTTCATAAAGATCCAGTATTGTGTTTGGTTGCCGACTATCTGACAAAGGCTGGGACAGGTCGAAGGCCTGAAACAGTCCGGCCCGAAGAAGTTCGTCCAGTAGTTCTTTCCAGATTGTCATTCATGCTTTCTTTTGATGAAGCATGAATCTGATCAATCATGCACAAAAGACAAGACCTTCTCCTACAGCATGCCGATCAACCAAAGAGCTGCGACAACTTAACTGCAGACAGGTTGCAAAGCGCTTTGGCTTCCCAATCAGTCTTGCTTGGAATGTCGATGCATCCCAAACAGCACGAGACCCAGACCACTGGCCAGCAACTCTATCCCCAGCAAAACACCGAAATTAAGGTTAAGGCCGAACAACACGACAAGGCCCATCAGGGCTGAAACAGCGCCTGTTCCGTAAGCCAACGGTTGGTTCTGTGCGCCTGTCATCGAGTGTGCCGCATAAATTTTAGCCCCCCCGGAAGCCAGAAGCAGTAAACCAACGATCCAGGTAAACAATGCCCCTTCACCGAACGGTCCCCACAAAAGTGACAGCCCCAGAAACGCCGCAGCCAGTGTGATCCCACCGGCGCGGATGCGCGCGTGGGTTGTCTCCGAGCGATAGGTGGCCCAGCCTTGCAATGCGGCAACAATTAACAGTGCCCAGCCGACAAGCGTGATTGTCGCGATGCTTGCGGCCAGCGGATTGACCAAAGCCACGAGTCCGCCAGTGAGCGCGACCACACCGGCGGCGGTCATGGGTAGCCAGCTTCTCATTGCGCTGGCTCCAAAGACTTGCGGGCAAACGATAGGGCGATCAGTGATACGCCATTGGAAATAAGTTCAATGGCGAGGAAAGCGCCGAGAACAACTGCCGCAGATTGTGGGAAGTTCGAGAAGATCATGATGCCGAGGATAATTGACAATGCTCCCGAAAGGATCATGATCCATCGGATTTGCGAAATATCCGTCGCAAAAGCCAGCATGATCCTGCATGCACCTACGACCAGGAGCATGACACCTGCCATAGTCGTCAGCGTAATCATGCCCGCCAAGGGGTTTGCGACGAGAATGATGCCGAAGACTAAGACAAACGCGCCCAAAATGATGGCTGCAATGCGTGCCCCCCACCCTTGGTCGGTGAAGGCCGAGAAGAGGGTCAGAACGCCAACCAACATGAAGGTCCAGCCCGCAAACAGTTCCGCCGCCAGCGTCGCCGCCAAGGGGTTCGCTAGAGCAAAGAATCCTCCGATCAACGAAAGAACCCCTGCAATCATCCACCAAATCCAGTTTTTCATCATCTGTCCTCTTTTTGCCTGGGCTTTCTTCACTATAGCGGCCATTCAATTGGCGGTACACCATTCACCGTAAGGAAAATTTGTGTCAAACAATTGACTTTGGAGGCGAGGATGGCAAGGCGACAAGAACTAACGGCAGAGCTTGCAAAAATCCGCGACAAGTACGACGCTGCCAAAGCCTTGGAGGAACGCGCCAGCGCGCCTTCACGTGAAGAAAGACCGAACAGCGACAGCCTTAACGAGGCCGACAAACCTGAACCTCTCGACGAGGCTGGTGACATTGCAGAGTTATGGCATCAACTCATGGCCGAACTGGACGACCTACCACAACACAAACCCTGGCTCATAGGCGTTATCGCACTTGGAGTAGGGTTCTGGCTCGGTCGAGCAACTAGATGAGAGGCAAGGGGGCTTACGAGCCTAGAGGCATGAAAACAGAAATGAAACGCAGAAGCCATCGCATAGGAAGAAACGCCAGCATAGTTTTCCGCGCTGAGCGCGTTATTTCGCGGAGGCGATTTGCCGTCATGCGGCTGCAAACCGGCTTGATGGTTGTTGCAGGCCTCGTCGGTGTAATCGGACTGCTCATGATAAGCGTCGCCCTGTTCTTCTGGTTGACGGAATACTACGGAAGCCCGACTTCCGGCCTATTGGTGGCGCTCTTCAATTTTGCGTTGTCCGCCTTGCTGTTTCTTGTGGCCAGCCGCATATCCGTTGAGAAAGAACTGGAGCCACTCGTGCACGTCCGGGATCTCGCCCTCGAGGACATCGAAACAGAGATTGATGGAGCAGTTGACGAAGTCGCGGATATTGCTGCTGAAATTCGCAGAATTTCACGGGACCCGTTAGGAACAGTCGCTCAAGGTGCTATTGGCCCGATTCTGGCAAGTTTGATCAAATCCCTCAAGGAATAAGCCCGATCTTGAAGCGGCCTGAGACCCAATGCAGGGATGTCTGACACACATCTGGTTCGAGCATCTGGTTGCCACGACGTCGTGGAATCCTACCGCTCGTCCGTTGGGAGATTGGGAATCTCTACATCCCAATCATCGATCTCGCCATCGGCTGACAAGAGGACGGCGATCCATCTGGCGCTGGAAATTTCTGAACATACCACCATGGCAACAACCATCATCGGTACAGCAAGAAAAGCGCCGATCCCGCCCCAAAGCGTCGCCCAAAAGGTGAGAGACACGACAACCATGAACTTGCTGAGGTTCAACGATTTCCCTTGCATTGATGGTTGTACCAGATTGGAGATGAGCTGGTCTGCCGAGCCATAGCCAACCAATACGATCAGGAAAGGCGTCAAACTATCGAACTGAATGAGCGCGGCAAGCGAGGAGAGTGCAATCCCGATAAATGCACCGATATTCGGTATGAAGCCCACCAGGAACACGATGAGCGCCAAGAAGGATGCGAAATCGAGCCCGACCCATCGGAAAATCGCGAAGGCAACGAGGCCGCTCATCGCGCTGGTGACCGCGTTGACCCACATGTACTGTTTCACACCGGCTGCGACCCGGTCCAAAATTCTACGTGTGCGCTTCGCGTCACTTTCTATGGTCACGAGGCGCGGAATTTTCTCGACCCAGAGTTGGCGCTCCGACATCAGGAAGATAAGGTAGAGAATAACTAGGCCAAGGCTCGACAGCAAACTGGCAAGCTCGTTGGCTAGGACAGCCGCCCAGTTCGCCAGTTCAACATTGGCGAGAGCGTCGCGCGCGGTGTCGACAAGCTTTGGGCCGAGATAGGCCTCAATCTGAACGGCGAGTTCGCTAAGCCTCTCTTGATAAGCAGGTGCAGCGGCTTGTACATCATCTGCCGAAGACGTCACAATCCAACCGAACAGGAGAACAGTCCCAATGACTGTTGCGACGCTCAGGACGTAAGCAATCCAGCCTGGCAGCGGCCTCCCCATGACCCGCAACCGTCTGAAATTGTCCACAAGCGCCATTGCCAGAATGAATAACAGGAACGTGATCGCGAGCGGTATCAGGAACTTTTGCCACAGCCAAAGACCGCTGACGAGAACGGCCATGACCAACACGAACCGAAACCAATATCCAGCACTTTTCGCATTGTTGTCTTGATCGTCCACAGGCTGCCATCCTTCTACTACGCTGAGGGCTCGCCCAAGCCAAACCTGGCATGAGAAAGTTTGACATCAAAATGACGGTTCTGTAAAGGATTCAACTCCATGGCAAGGCGAAGCGCGCTGTCGCGTTACAGAAACCAATTCAAACTCTACAGCTCAGAACATTGATCCTGAGGCGTCAAGCCTCCACCCTCCGGGCCGCAGGCTAAAGGCAAGGCGTCTGCAACTCCCTAGCTTCGCACAGCGGTCAGCTTCAGCGCGGCGCTTTGGAAAAACCCCATGCTCACACTTCGAAAGGTGGAGCGCCGGACAGGGATGGAGTTCGCGGACATGAGGGCATCTCGGACGAGACGGGGCATTAAGGACTGGCAACAGTTCGAGAAGGCAGCCTCCGGGTTGATTTACGGCGCCATCATGGTGCTAAGCGTTCTCATGGCTCTGGACGGTCCCCCAAAAAGCCCTTTCCAGCCCGCGTTGCTCTTGTTTGGGTCCATTCTTGCGATCGTGCTTGCCCGGTCCTTTTCAGACCTGTTGTCCCACGGCCTCGAGACAAGCGAGCGGGTTTTGACCCGTCAGGCATTTCGATTGGCGTGGCAGGGGAGCCATCCGATCTTGACAGTTGCGAACGTGCCGACCGTGCTTTTCATCGCCGCTGGGTTCGGGTGGCTCTCGATGGATACAGCAATGTTTCTTTCACAAGCCTTTTGTCTGATGGTTCTTGTCTCTTTGGGAGCACGGATGGGTTGGGTGATCGACCATAGCTGGAAGCAGGCCATCGGATCGGCAGTTTTTGCCGGAAGCATAGGGCTTGGCCTCGCAGTTCTGAAATACGTCATTCATTGAAAGGGTATTGCCAAGTTGTTTGAATGTGCGACTGCGCGTAAATGCAATTTATGAACATTTCAACTGATTTGCCGCGCCTGAAAGGCTTTCGTTACCCTCGTGAGGTTATCGCCTACGCCGTCTGG
>Ga0189291_100346_pt1 | contig 19846 bp, 22 predicted proteins | sample UW1redminimetaG_FD_130331 | JGI IMG/M metagenome (GOLD analysis project Ga0189291, IMG submission 130331) | Marine microbial communities from the Costa Rica Dome - UW179B-red mini metaG | ecosystem: Environmental > Aquatic > Marine > Oceanic > Photic zone | place: Costa Rica: the Eastern Pacific... | reverse complement strand
GATCAAAAGCAGGTGCTTCACGGTGAATTGGATAGTTTCTTTTTCCTTCTGGAGCAGGTATTCCATCAATCGCTTCGCCTACCACATTGAATAAACGTCCACGGATGTCTTCGCCAACAGGCATTGAAATATTTTTACCTGTATCGATAACTTCCATTCCTCTTACCAAACCATCAGTAGAATCCATGGCGATAGTACGCACACGGTCTTCACCTAAATGTTGAGCAACTTCTAAATATAGAGTTGAGCCGTCGGTTGGGTTTTCAATGGTTAAGGCATTTAGGATGGCCGGGGTTTCGCCATCTGTAAAGTCAACGTCGACAACAGGTCCGATTACCTGTGCAATTGTTCCTTTATTCATGTGCTAAATCGCGATTTTATTAAAATTTTTGATAGATTGAGTAGTTGAAAATTTGCACTCCTGCAAAGGCTGGTAAAGATAGGAATTTTATATTTAAAATGTAGAATTTTGATCTAATAAAATTATCATCCAAACTTATTAGATATTTACACTCCGCGAAATAATCATTCAGTGCGGAGTTATGGATCTCCAGAACTCTGACCTGACTTATAGAGTAACTGTAACGACTATTCGCTATCGCTCTGAGTGACTATATTCTAAACAAACTTAATCACTACAACAACGAGTCATTCAGAGGCTACTGCCAATGAATCTGCACAATGTGAATTTGGCTTAGTTCTTGAATGTGGAGGCTCTTCTGCTAAAGGTATTCACCGTAGGAAATTCCTCGGAGCAACTTAGTAATATGAAGTTGTAAAAAACCATGAATTAGTTTAACATTTTGTATTAAAGCATCTTCCTATATTCGATCAATCTATCAACTTCTCTTATCGCGATAATGAAACTACTATTCAAATCTCTATTTACCCTGCTATTCACAGGATTATTTTTAAGCTCATGTTCAACTCCAAAAGAAGAATTTTCCGTCGATTACGAGAAATTCACCTTAGATAACGGACTTGAAGTTGTATTCCATACAGACAACTCAGATCCTGTTACCGCCGTAGCACTAACTTTTCATGTTGGTTCAGCAAGGGAAATTGAAGGGAAAACAGGTTTCGCTCACCTTTTTGAACATCTGCTATTTTTAGAATCTGAGAATCTTGGAAAAGGTGGTTTAGATAAAATGAGTAGCCGAATTGGTGGGTCAGGAGCAAATGGTTCAACAAGCAGAGACAGAACCAATTATTTCCAAACTGTACCAAACGATGCTCTCGAAAAAATGATCTGGGCTGAAGCTGATAAAATGGGCTATTTCATCAACACTGTTACAGAAGCAGTTGTTGCTAAAGAAAAGCAAGTTGTTAAAAATGAAAAGCGTCAAGGGGTCGATAACGCTCCATATGGTCACGCAGGCTATGTGATCGGGAAAAACTTATATCCGGAATCTCATCCTTACAATTGGCAGGTTATTGGTTCTCTTGAGGATCTTCAAAATGCTACGCTTGCTGATGTGAAAGAATTCTACAGAAGATGGTATGTTCCCAACAATGCTACTTTGGTCATTGCAGGAGATTTTGATTCAGAACAAGCCAAAGAATGGGTTAAAAAATATTTTAACGAAATTCCCCGAGGCGATGAAATAGAGCCTCTTCCTGTTTCCCCTGTTGAGGTAGATGAAACCAAAAAATTATACTATGAAGATAACTTTGCCCGACTTCCTGAATTGAGAATGATTTGGCCTACTGTGCAGCAATACCATCCCGATATGTACGCTCTGGATATCTTAACTCAGTTGCTTACTGATGGGAAAAAAGCCCCTTTTACAAAAGTGCTGGTTGAAGAAGAACAGCTTTCTTCTAATGTATTCATGTTTAGCCAGAATTCTGAAATCGCCGGTGAAACCACTCTATTGGTTCGTGCTTATCCAGGAACTGATTTGGATAAAGTTTCTTCTGCTGTTGATGAAGCTTTTGCGAAGTTTGAAACAGATGGATTTACAGAAGCCGATCTCGATCGAATAAAAGCCGGAATTGAAACTCAGTTTTATAACGGACTTTCCAGCGTTTTAGGAAAAGCTTTTCAACTTGCTCAGTATAATATCTTTGCCGGTAATCCCGGATACATCAATGAAGATATTCAAAAAACACTCGCTGTTACCAAAGCTGATGTGATGCGTGTTTATGATGAATATCTAAAAGGTGAGAATTTTATTGCGACTAGTTTTGTACCACAAGGTCAGAAAGAACTGGCTTTGGAAAATTCTACTCCTGCAGAAGTTGTGGAAGAGCAAATAGTTCAAGGTAAAGCAAATGAAGAATTTGTACTCCCTGATGAAACTGAATATGAAAGAACAGTTTCTAGTTTTGACAGAACTATTGAACCTCCATATGGTGAAAGCCCTGCTGTAAAAGTTCCTGATGTTTGGGAAGGTTCTTTAGAAAATGGAATGCAGGTATTCGGCATTGAAAATAATGAACTACCATTGGTTCAGTTTACTATTGAAATAGAAGGCGGATTACTATTAGAAAATACTTCTAAAACGGGAGTTTCTAATTTAATGGCAGATTTAATGACTCGCGGAACGGCTAATAAAACTCCTCAGCAGCTGGAAGAAGCTATTAATGATCTTGGAGCTTCCATCAATGTAAATGCGGGCAGACAAACAATTACGATCACCGGAAATTCATTAGCCCGAAACTATTATAAAACACTGGATCTTATTGAAGAGATCATTTTAGAACCCCGCTGGGATGAAACAGAATTTGAGCTTGCCAAACAAAGTACCTTAAGCCAGATAACACAACAAAGCGCTAATCCGAATAGTATTGCAGCCAATGCGTACAACAAGTTGTTGTATGGTGAAGATCATATTCTTTCCTACAATTCAATTGGTACTACTTCCAGTGTGGAATCGATCACTTTACAGGATCTTAAAGATTACTATAATGCCAACCTTTCTCCTTCAGTTGCTGATTTTATGATCGTCGGTTCTATTACCAAAAGTGACGTAATGAGTTCTCTAAATGAACTCGAGCAGAAATGGGTAGCTAAATCTGTAGATATACCGGAATTCGAAACTCCTGAAATGCCTAAGAAATCAACCGTGTATTTTTATGACGTACCAAATGCTAAGCAGTCTGTGATCAGATTCGGATACCTTGCAATGCCGGAAACTGATGAGGATTATTATCCGGCAACAGTGATGAACTACATTCTTGGTGGTGGTGGATTTGCTTCCAGATTTACTCAGGAGCTTCGTGAAGGTAAAGGTTATACTTACGGAATTGGTTCAGGATTCTCAGGTTCAAACATTGCCGGCCCGTTTACCATAAGCAGTGGAGTCAGAACTAATGTTACCTACGAATCTGCGGCTTTGGTGAAAGAAATCCTTGAAAACTACCCCACTACTTTTTCAGATAAAGACCTGGAAACAACAAAAAGCTTTCTGCTGAAAAGTAATGCCCGAAGATTTGAAACACTTGGAGCCAAACTAAACATGCTGGATAACATCAGCGATTATGGCTGGGAAGCTGATTATGTCAAAGATCGTGAGCAGATAGTTAAAGACATTACAAAAGAAGATATTGCAAAATTAGCTCGCAAATATGCTGATCCTTCGCAAATGATCTGGCTGGTTGTTGGCGATGCAAAAACTCAAATGGATCGCTTGGAACAACTTGGTTTTGGTGAACCTATTTTGATCAATAACCGATTTAAAGAAGGGAATTAATTTAGATTTTAAAACAATAGTACGGACGTATGGCTATACGTCCGTACTATTTAAAGTATCGGTATAGATATCATGAATAGGATTGAAGAACTAATCAATACTCTTAATCTTCAAAAACATCCCGAAGGCGGTTTCTACAAAGAAACCTATCGTAGCGAAGGAATAATTCAACAATCTTGTTTACCTAGTAGTTTTTTAGGAGACAGAAACTACTGCACAGGAATTTATTTTCTGCTCACTTCAGATAATTTCTCAGCTTTTCATCGGATTAAGCAGGATGAAATGTGGCACTTTTATGAAGGCTCGCCCCTTATCGTTCATATGATCGATCAACAAGGAAATTACTCTTTCCAAAAGATCGGATTGGATCTTGAAGATGAACAAGTGCCACAGTTTGTAGTTCCAAAAGGAATTTGGTTTGCTTCTGAAGTTCATGAACCGAATTCCTATTCCTTTGTAGGATGCACGGTGTCACCCGGGTTTGATTTTGCTGATTTTGAACTGGCAGAAAGAAATTCTCTTGTTGCTAAGTTTCCAGCATGTTCTGAAATCATAAATCAATTATGTCGCTAAAAGTATTTGATTTATTTACAATAAAAATCATCTTATACTGACTTTATGAAACGACATGTTACTTTATGGATTTTTCTTACCATTTGTATTGTATTTTCACACAGTACAGAAACTAAATCCCAATCAATTGAACTTGGACTTTGGTCAGGATTGGGAAGTTTTAATCATAGTAGCCTTAGAAAAATATCAAGCCAAAATTTTTCTCAGAAGAATATTCCAAGCCTCACTAATACAGACTATCAACCTTTCGGCTATGCTTATGGTATTCACATTAATCGCGTTTATCAAGAATATAGTTTTGGGCTTTTTTATAGACATGAAAAGTCTGGAACCGAACAAGCATATTATAATATGTTAGAGGATTTATATTACAATCAAAGCGGATCCAATTTAGTATTCGGATTACAGGGAAAGCTTCATCTTAAAAATCAGTTACATAAAAATTTAAGTTATTTCCCCTATTTCAGTCTTAAATCGGGATTTAATTTCTCATCTATTTCATATTCGGAAAAATTAGAACGCTTACCTTCAAATTCATTAGGTAATTTTGATATAACATCTCAATCTTTCTATATAGAACCAGGCTTCGGGATGCGCGCATATGAAGGCATTTTTATAATTGAGCCTACTATTTCTTTTTTTGTTCCTGTTTTTCAATCAAGCTATAAAATTAATGATGAAATGCAGCTGAAAAATCAAACAGAAGAAAACAGAGAAAACACCAACTTTCTTGGTTTAAGATTGGGAATTACTTTTTGTCTAAAGTTTAACTGAACATTAACTATTCCATTAAACTAATTGGTTAAACTTAACTGCTTTTCAATAAGTTTAAGAATATTATTATTTATATTTTTTGCTAATCAATACAAAAATTCAAACTCGGGGTATGGAACAATTAGAAGCTTCAGTTCAACACAAAATTGATCAATGGCTGGAAGGCAACTACGATGAAAACGCCAAGCAAGAGATTCGCTCATTAATCAATCAAGAAAAATTCGATGAATTAACCGACGCCTTTTATAAAGATCTTGAATTCGGTACCGGTGGATTGCGCGGAATTATGGGTGTTGGTTCAAACAGAGTGAATAAATATACATTCGGAGTTGCTACTCAGGGCTTTAGCAATTTCCTGAAGAAAACCTATCCTGATCAGGAACTCAAAGTTGCTATCGCACATGATTGCAGAAATAATTCGGATACATTGGCAAAAGTAGTAGCTGATGTCTTTTCTGCAAACGGAATTAAAGTGTATTTCTTCGAAGGACTTCGCCCAACACCGGAACTTTCGTTCGCAGTTCGTGAGCTCGGATGTCAGGGCGGTGTGGTACTTACGGCGTCTCACAATCCTAAAGAGTATAACGGCTTTAAAGCTTATGGTTCTGATGGGGGACAATTGGTTTCCCCATACGACAAAGCAGTGATGGAAGAAGTTCAAAAAATAGCATCTGTGGATGACGTCAACTTTGATGGAAATAGTAATCTTATAGAAATTATTGGTAAAGATATTGATGATAAATATCTCGCAGAATTAAAAAAACTTTCTGTTTCTCAGCAGGCTATCCAAAATCAAAAAGATCTAAAGATCGTCTTCTCTCCTATTCATGGAACAGCCGGAGTGTTGGTACCACCTGCACTCAAAATGTACGGATTTGAAAACGTGACTCTGGTTGAAGAGCAAATGGTTGTGGATGGAAACTTCCCAACTGTTGTATATCCAAATCCGGAAGAGCAAGACGCTCTCGCAATGGCGCTTGATAAAGCAAAAGAAATTGATGCGGAACTGGTTATGGCTACCGATCCTGATGCCGATCGTATTGGAATAGCTGTAAAAAATAATTCCGGAGATTGGGTTTTATTGAATGGGAACCAAACCGGCACGCTTATTATAAATTATATGCTAACTGCTTGGGAAAATGCCGGAAAGATCAGTGGAAATCAGTATATCGTTAAAACAGTAGTTACATCTTATTTAATTGATCGAATTGCCGATTCCTATGGTGTTGAATGCTTTAATACTCTAACGGGGTTCAAATATATCGGGGAACTGATGACTGAGCTTGAAGGAAAAAAAGAGTTTATCGCCGGTGGTGAAGAAAGTTACGGTTATTTGATCGGTGAACATGTTAGGGATAAGGATGCGATTGTTTCCGCTGTTATAATTGCAGAAATGGCCGCCTACTATAAAGATAATGGAAGTAGTTTGTATCAGGCTCTTCTTGAGATGTATGTTGACCATGGCGTTTTTCAGGAAAAACTGATCTCAATAACAAAAAAAGGAAAATCTGGTGCAGAAGAAATTCAACAAATGATGAAGGATTTCCGAGCCGATCCTCCAAAAGAACTTGGCGGTTCAAAAGTAAAGTCAGTAAAAGATTATCTCACACAAAAAGAAAAAATACAGCGACCGGCGAGCTAACTGATATTGAACTACCGACTTCTAATGTGCTTCAATTTATCACTGAAGATGGGGCAATTATTTCTGCACGACCATCAGGAACGGAACCAAAAATCAAATTTTATTGCAGTGTAAATGACACCATTGCTACTACCCATGAATATGATTTTGTAGCAAGAAAACTAAATGAGAAGATCGATCAGATCATGAAAGAGCTAACTGAATAATTAAATATTATTATTTAGATTAATTCTTAATAGTGATATCTTTGATGAAAATTAAATCTATTTCATCAATGAAGCATCTATTTTTAGTTATCGGAATTCTTTCAATCATCAATCCTCTTAAAGCTCAGGAGCTTATAATTGGAACTGAACTTGTTGAGCCAGGGATAAGGGTGATATTCGAGGGAGCTATAAAAGACGATGTAACTCCTTCAAGTGAACATTTATCCGAATCACAAACAGATGTTCACCTTGAAGCGAGAGTAAATTGGGCTTCAGATGTAAGTATTGCCGTTCCAAAAGGTACTCCAAGAGGCGGATTTGTTCCGTATCTCACTATTACTGCCGAAGTAGTTAATGAAAGAACGGGAGAATCACTTGAAGATATTCTGGTCGTTCCTCATATAAACTTGATAGATAATTTTCATTATGCAAGAAATATCAAACTTCCTGGAAAGAGAGATGATCTTTACACCGTGAAATTTTACGTTAATCCACCGGAAGGAAGTAAATTGGCATTACATAAAGACTGGAGAGATAATCATAGTAATAAGCTTTTTTCAAAGGAGGACTTCGAATATAAAAATGTCGATTTTGAAGAAATCGCAAATGCTAATAGAAGGTAACTGACATTTATTCTCTCTTCATTCATATGGCAGAAGTGGCTACAGTTCAAAATACCAATTCATTTACTCAAAAGATCATCGTAATTCGAAAACCTTTCCGGCTTTTTGTGTGATTAGATCCTGCATTTCCAGCTGAAGCAAAGCGACCAATATTTCACTCGTATTTTTTTCTAATACGTCAGCCAAGTCATCTATCTGGATAGCATTTTTCTCGAGTTCTTCACAGATTTGTTTACCCAAATCGTCCAGTTCATATTCTCGCCAACCCTGAACTTTAGTTTCTTCGATATGTGTCACATCCTTACCGGAGGAATAGTTGATCGGAAGCTCAACTAGAATGTCATCCACAACCTGAACAAGTTTAGCCGCTCCTTTTTTGATCAGATAATTACAACCTGTTCCCGATGGATTATCAAGCGGATGAGGAACAGCGAACACTTCTCTATTTTGATCCAAAGCGAGTTCAGCCGTAATCATGCTCCCACCTTTGATTCCGGATTCCATCACCACAACTCCTAAACTCAAACCGCTTACCACTCGATTTCTCAATGGGAAATTACCTTTGTCGGGAATGGTGCCCGGAGGAAATTCAGAAATTACTGCTCCACCGGATTTTACAATTTGGTTAGCGATTTCAGCATTGCTCTTTGGATATAAATTATCAATCCCGGAACCCAGCACTGCTACTGTCGGTGCATTTGCATTCAGAGCTGCCTGGTGGCCGATTGTATCGATTCCGTAAGCTAATCCACTAAAGATACATAAATCTTCTAAAGCTAGCTTTGTAGTTAATTTTTCGGCTTGTTTTTTGCCATACGTGGACGCATTCCTTGTACCAACAACAGCTACTCCCGGTTTTGAAAGCGCTTCAGGGTTTCCTTTGATCCAAAAAAGAATCGGGGGATCATAGATTTCTTTTAACAGCATCGGGTATTCGGGATCTTTCAAAGTAATTATGTCTGCGCCGATTTTTTCAGTTTCAGCAAGTACATCATCAACCTGATCCCAATCATTGAAAGAGAGAATAGCCAAAGCTGAAGCTTCTCCTATACCTTCATAACTCCTAAGCTGTGTTTTACTGAATGAAAACAGTTTCTCAAGGGCATCACATTCTCGAACCAGATTTTTCACTCTCTTGCTTCCCAGTCCCGGAATAAGAGTTAATGCAATTAAATTTCTAAGAGTCTTCTTGTTTTGCATGCTGAAGTTTTTCCCATAATGCTTCTCTAAGCTCATCCACACCATGTCCGGTAGCAGATGAAATAGGAATTACGGGAATTTCATCATCAAAATGAAGTTTTTTATCTAACTTAAAACCTTGTTTTAAATCCATCTTAGTTATAGCCAATACTCTCGGCTTATCCAGAAGGTCTTTTCGATAAGCTTTTAACTCATTTACGAGTGCTTTGTATTCATATTCAATGTCTGACTGTGAACTTACCATAAACAGCAATATGCTGTTCCGTTCGATGTGTCTCAAAAATTGAATCCCCAGCCCTTTTCCCTGATGAGCTTCTTCTATAATTCCGGGAATATCTGCCATCACAAAACTTCTGTAATCGGAGAATTTAACTACTCCAAGATTTGGCTCAAGAGTTGTAAAAGGGTAATCAGCAATCTTTGGTTTGGCATGTGAAAGCGCCGATAACAACGTGCTTTTTCCTGCATTTGGAAATCCTACCAAACCCACATCAGCGATAAGTTTCAGCTCTAACTCAACTACACGTTCCTCGCCAATTTCACCATCCTGAGCATATTGCGGAGTTTGGTTTACTGAACTTTTAAAATGCCAGTTTCCAAGTCCGCCTCTTCCGCCTTTGGCAATAACGATCTGTTCTTCATCTTCGGTAATTTCTCCAATTCGTTCGCGTGTCTCTGCGTCAAAAGCAACTGTTCCAAGAGGTACATTCAGAATTATTGACTCTCCGTCTTTACCTGAAGAACGACTGCTTCCACCATTTGCACCGGGTTTAGCTTTGATGTATTTCTTATATCGAAGATCTAAAATGGTATTTAGCTGTGCATTTCCTTTCAAAACAATACTTCCGCCTCTACCTCCATCACCACCATCAGGACCGCCTTTTGGAACATATTTTTCCCTTCTCATATGAGCGGAACCGTTTCCACCTTTTCCAGCGGTTACATAAATTTTAGCGTAATCTGCGAATCTCATTATTTGTAGTTATTAGTTATTGGTTAATAGTTCTATTCAAATAGCTAATAACCAATAGCGAGATTGAGGAATGAACAAATTTGATCAGACGATCAAAAATTACTTCTTATGAAGAATCAGCTTTAATAATTTTGTAAGCTTAGCTTTCATCGTATTTCTGGAAACAATGAAATCCAAAAATCCATGTTCAAGCAAATATTCTGCTGTCTGGAATCCTTCAGGAAGATCCCTACCAATAGTTTGACGCACTACTCTTGGTCCTGCAAAAGCAATTAATGCTCCTGGTTCAGATACATTGAAATCACCTAACATAGCATAACTTGCTGTTACTCCACCGGTAGTAGGATTGGTCATATAAGAAATGTACGGAACTCCTTCTTCTTCAAGTTGAGCTAGTTTGGCTGAAGTTTTTGCCATTTGCATTAAACTCAGCACACTTTCCATCATTCTTGCGCCGCCCGTTTGAGAAATAATAATCAATGTAATTTTATTTTCTCTGGCATGATCGATTGCGATCCCCAGGCGCTCACCAACTACAGAACCCATACTTCCGCCAATAAAACTGAAGTCCATACAACCTACAACTAAGTCGATACCATTCATTTTACCAACGCCCACACGAGCAGCATCAGTCAATCCTGATTTCTTCTGAGATTCCACCAGCCTATCTTTATATTTTTTTCTATCCGAGAATTCCAGTGGATCGGTAGGCATAATATTCTGCCCTAACTCTTGAAATTTTTCATCATCAAAAATGATGGAAAAATATTGTTTACTCCCTATTCTGAAATGGTATCCGCTGAGAGGATCAACCCATAAATTTTCTTCCAACTCTCTGCGGTGAATTGTTTCACCGGTTGTGGGAACCTTAACCCAAACGCCTTCCGGCATTTCTTTCTTGGTCTCGGTTTGAATGTTACTGTCTTTTCTTTTAAACCAACTCATAGTTTGTTTCTGAATTTTTTATAAGTCCCAAAATAATCATTCTTACACTTAAATAAGAATCGGATTATGCATTTGAGTTATTAACCTGGCTGCTGCTGATATAATTCGGATTTAGTGCTTCCAAACTTGTTTTAATACAATATTCTTCAAAGTTCTGTAGCTCAAACAATTTTAGTAAAGATCTTGCTGTGATCGACTCCTCGTTGTAAGTATTCACTTTTTCAACAACACTTTGTTCCAAACGATTAATTCCGGTACCAATGATATGATCTCCGGCATTCACTTGTTCTTCAAAATCTGAAATCTCTGCTAATCTTGTTTCTGATATGGAATTCATGGGATCACCAAACTCAAAAGACTGCATATATAAATGTGTTCTTCTGGCATCAATAATCGAATGCACAATATCTCCCTTTTCTGCTTCTGTGTTCATAGCAAAAGATGCCAAAGTATTTACGGCATATAGCTTTACATCCGTTCCGAATAGTATTCCTTTTAATGCACTGGCTGCAATTCTGAGACCGGTATAAGAACCGGGACCATTGCTCACTAACACTGCATTTAGCTCAGCTATTTTAAAATCTTGCTCGTCCATTAACTCCTTAGTAAAAAGAAACAGGTTATCAGAATGCACACTTCTTCCCTGAATTTTCTTTTCCATTACTTCTCCGGATATATTTTGAAAAGCTACCGAACAGATATTTGTGGAGGTTTCGTATGCTAGAATCATTGTATGATCAAAAACTCCGGACTTTCAATGATAAATTGCCAATTTCCTCTATACTGAGAAAATCGTCCGTAGAATTTTATCTCTATATCTGTGCCTTTAACTCCACTAAGTATTTTGTCTAGTTTAAAAGAAGGTGTGTACACGTCGTATGTTCTTCCGTTTACAACAAAATCATATTTATCCGTTACAGTGGCTGTCAGATAAAAATATTCATTGTAAAAATCAGGGTTAGCAGTAGGATCTCCATCAGTAAACTCAACTTTAGTCATAAATTCAGTCGGTATCTTATACTGAACCGGAATTGGTTCCCAGAATTCATCGTCATTTTTTGAAACTTTTTCTCTTCTCAGAGGAATAGGATTCGTACTAGCTGCACAGTCACAAATTGAGAATCTCATACTTACCGGCAAATGATCTGAATATCCACTTCCTGAAAAGGTGGAACTCCATCTTTTAGGCTCTCCTGAGGAAGCAAAAGTATTGAACCCAAAATCACCTATTTCAAAAGAATTATATACATAATACACACCTCTTGCATCATACATTCCGGATGAAACCATAATCTGCATTAATGTACCCCAGTAACCTCTGTAAGTATCAGAACCACGGTTTTCAATAGGATATTCATACCATAAATTGAGCACATACTCATTATTAGCCATACTTTGTAACTGATAACCGGTTGATTTCAACACATCGTTAATAGCTGTTTTCTTAAAATCGTAACGGGATTTTTGGTTGTAATCAGAATTGAAATCACCGGCTAACACAAAATCTACATTCGGTTCTTCTTTTATCAACTCATCTAATCTGTCTCGAAGAACTTCAGCATTTTTAATTCTTATTTGTTCCATATCCCAAGAACTAGCACCTGACTTCCAATGATTTGCGAAAACTGCGAGCTCATTTCCTTCCACATCAATCCAGGTTTCGAGAATTGGCCGGGCTCTTTCAAGTGGATGAATCTTAGTTTTTTCTCTCAAGATTTGAAATCTTGAAAAGACTGCTGTTTTCTGAACAGTAGTTGGTAATCCTTTTTCATCTTTAGGGCTGTTCCCAACCTCCAGTTGATAATTCCACATTCCCGCATCTACCATACCTTTCAACAATAAAAGTTCAGAAGGTAAATCTGCAACTTCTTCATTAAACTCTTCGCCCAACATCTTTTTCAATGTTGTTGTGCTGTACTGAGCAAGAAAATCACCCTGATCCACCCACTTAGATTTTCCTTTATTCGGAGAATAATCACTTTCTAATTCCACTATTACAGCAATATCAGGTCCTTTTCCCTCATTGTATTCTTTTAGAACACGAACTGTATTTTGAATTTTTGTAAGCACATCTTCTTTGGTATAAAGCAGATTCCCATCTTTGTCTGTGGTGTTATAATCGTCATAGATAGCAGTTCCATCTGCATCAAACAGGTTTTCAACGTTATAGGTAACCAGAGTATATACTTCTGATTTCATTGATTCCTGAGCGTAGGATCCAAATTTTATTGCGAGAAAAAGAAGAAGTAAAAAAGCTTTTTTCATAATTAATTAACATTCATAAAGAGTAGTGATTTTTATCTTACTTCAACGTGTTTAAAACCAATTCACCTCGGTTAAAAATCCCAACCGCACGTCCGGTTAATTTCTTATTCAGATATGGGGAATTTTTAGATTTTGAGCGGACATTCTGTTTATCGAAAGTCCATTCTTCATCGGTATTAAAGAAAGTCAGGTTTGCCTGAGCTCCTTCTTCCAAAGTTGGGGCTTCAAGATTCAGAATCTTACGTGGATTATAGCAAAGCTTCTCCACCAATTGCTGAAGGTTCAATTTTTTGGTTTTGAACAATCTCATATTGGAGATGCTCCATGCTGTTTCCAATCCAATAATTCCGTTAGGAGCATAAATGAATTCCACTTCTTTTTCCTCTATGGCATGTGGTGCATGATCAGTACAAATCACATCAATGGTTCCGTCTACCAATCCCTCAATCATTGCATCCACATCTTCTTGTGTTCTTAGTGGCGGATGCATTTTAAAGTTGGTATTGAATTTCTGCTTTTCAATTTCTTCGTCAGTCAGATCGAAATGATTCGCACACACTTCAGTAGTTACATTAATTCCTTTTCTCTTTCCTTCACGAACCAAGTCAACTGCACCTTTGGTACTAATGTGAGCTACATGAATATGTCCGCCTGTATAACCTGCTAATAAAATATCGCGAGCTATCATTGTTTCTTCTGCTATACTCGGTGTTCCGTCTAAACCAAGTCGGGTTGAAACTCTCCCTTCATTCATATGCCCCGGTCTTGATAAAGCCAAATCTTCTTCATGATTGATGATCGGCATTCCCAACATGGAAGAATATTCCAGTGCTACACGCATAACTTGAGAATCGTACACAGGATCGCCATCATCACTGAATGCAACCGCTCCGCCGTCTTTCATATCTCCCATTTCAGCTATAGATTTCCCTGCTCGTTCTTTTGTCACACAACCAATCGGGTGTACATCTACCGGAGTTTCATTTCCTTTTTTGATGATGTACTCCACTACATCTCTGGTGTGCGTGGCAGGCTTTGTATTTGGCATACAAGCAACTGCAGTGAAACCACCAAAAGCTGCTGCTGCACAACCGGTCTTTATTGTTTCTTTATGTTCGAATCCCGGCTCGCGTAAATGAATATGCATATCCATCCAACCCGGACTTACATAAGCACCTTCAAAATCGTGCGAATCTTCTCCTTTTTCAGCTTTCAGCGATTTATTGATTTCAGTTATTTTTCCATCTTTAATTCTGATATCAACAGACTTTTTTCCGTTTTGATCTTTACTAACCGGATGAAGATTTTTCAGGAGCATTTAATTTAATTTATTCATTATTTAATACCTCAAATATATTGCAATTATTACAGACTATGAACTCTACTTTTATTTCTATTCTCTCAGTAATCTTAGTTGCTTTTTCTTTTATAGTACCCGCAACTGCACAGGAAAATTTACTCTTAAAAGTCGAAACTGATAGGATTTTTTCGTCCCCTGATTCAGAAGATTTATTTCAAATAATCTTAGTAGGTGATTCCGTCCATACTGGAGAAGTTACCTTTAATATCATTTCAAGTAATGGAGACACTTTATTGAATAATGTTTATAAAGCATACGCTTTTAATAATAAATACGCTTATGTAGATGGTACTACTGCCCAGAAAACAGAAGAGATCTCCAACAATTTGAATTCTTTTTTTGCGCCATCCAATTTCCGTTCTCCTGCAATTGGAAAAGACGAAAAGGAAGAATATGTTGATGAAGATTACACGGATTTGGAAATATGGAAAGACATAAAATCAGATAAAACTGCAATTAGCTTTACATATTCTCTCTATGGCGAATATACCAACAGAATTGCATATTCTAAATCTAGGGGTGAAATAGTATCAATTTGGTCGTGCTGTTAAAGATTTAATTTCAATCTTATCGCGAATACCTGAAGAAATTCGCTGGCTGACATTTAAAAAGCAGTTATTTGACCAGTTTCTTTAATTCTTCTGAATAGGAAACAGATTTATGGTGTTTCTCTTGATTGTAGATATAGTTCCTGACTTTTGGAATATCTTTTTCGCTTACTGATAAAACACCATATCCATTCTGCCATTGAAATTTGTCTTCAAGATCTGCATTCAGATTAATCCATCTGGAAGAAACACCTTTTAATAAGTTGACAACTTCTGAAATTTTCTGTGTTGTTATTAAACGAATTAATAAATGCACATGATCTTCAACTCCTTTTACCACATCTAAAGTTATATCATTATTACTTGAGTATTTCTTCAGATAGTTGAATAAATCAAACCTAAATGAGCGGAATAATAATGGCTTCCGAAGTTTCGTACTCCTAATAATTTGTAACCAAACAGAAGAATGAGTTTTCGGCATATTGAAAAAGTGCTTATTACTGTTTACCGGCGAAGTCTTTCAGGTCTTCGCTATAACAGTAAGACAGCTTCACACTCCATTCCTTACAAAATTTGTCCCCAATTCGGTTTCTTAGTTTTCTATAACATTCTATGATTTTATTTAAGAATTGTATTTTTTGATTCACTAAATTATATTGTACAGCATATTGTACAACTATATTATTATCATGAAATCAATAACGTATTCAGCCGCTAGAGAAAAATTCGCGAAAACTATGAACGATGTGGTAAACGACTGTGAACCAGTTATAATCACTCGAAACAGAGATCAATCTGTAGTAATGATATCATTAGAGGATTATGAGGCATTAGAAGAAACCTCATATCTGCTTCGTTCACCTAAAAATGCAACCAGACTAATTGAATCAATAAATGAATTAAATAACGGAAAAGGATTCGAAAAAGAATTAGTTGAATGAAAATTATTTTCACAAAACATAGTTGGGAAGATTATCAATATTGGATATCAACTGACAAGAAAATTCTGAAACGTATTAATTTATTGATCAAAGAAATTCAAAGAGATCCCTTTGCAGGAATTGGTAAGCCTGAAGCACTTAAACATGCTTTATCAGGATATTGGAGTCGTCGAATTAATGAAGAGCACCGTATAGTCTACAAAGTGGTCGATGATAGTCTTTATATTGCTCAATTAAGATATCACTACTAAGAAGAAGAACTGAAAAGCTTCTTTCCTTTATCTATTCGCTTTTACAGTTAATAGACTTTAATGCAAGTCTAAGACTTGCTACACTTTTCTTCTTAAGCGAATACCTGAAGGAATTCGCTCATCAACATTACTGAATCTGTTATTTAACCAGTTTGTTCAATTCCTCTGAATAGGAAACAGATTTATGATGCTTTTCTATGATATCTTTATACCTCCATCATACTGAATCATGTTTGTTGTTGTTTACCAGCGAAGTCCTTCAGGTCTTCGCTGATTAATGTTTTAGTAATAGTTATTTGATCAGTTTCATCTTCAGGTCTTTTACGTTAAAACTTGAAAGCATTATGCCAAAAGTCCGGAACTTCCATCAAAGCTTATTACATCAAATTTTCATCCACATGTAACATCCCCCTTTTCTCTTGTTCTACACTCATTGCTGCACTATTCGCGAATACCTAAAGGAATTCGCTGATGAACATTTCAAAATCAGTTATTTAACCAGTTTGTTCAATTCCTCTGAATAGGAAACAGATTTATGATGCTTTTCTTGATTATAGATATAGTTCCTGACCTTTGGAATATCTTTTTCGCTTACCGAGAAAACTCCGTACCCATTTTGCCATTGGAACGTGTCTTTAAGATTGGCATTCAGATTTATCCACCTGGAAGAAGTTCCTTTCAGTAAATTTAATACCTCTGAAATTTTCTGTGTGGTTTTAAGTCGAATCAACAAATGAACATGATCTTCAACTCCATTTATTACATCTAGCAGTATGTCATTTTCTACACTATACTTTTTTAAATAATTAAATAGATCAAACCTGAATGATCTAAACAAAAGTGGCTTTCGCAACTTTGTACTCCAAACAATATGAAGCCAAACTGAAGAATGAGTTTTTGGCATAATGGTATGTAATTGTTAACAAGCGAAGTCCTTCAGGTCTTCGCTATTTATTTAGTAAGACAGATTCAATACTAATTCCTTACAAAAATTGTCCCCAATTCGGTATCTCAGTTGTCATTATATAAATTGGCAGCTATGAACGATCAATTACAATTATTTGAGGAAATCAGAACCCGATTAGTAAATCAGGAAGATCTTGTTTCTGAAGGGAAGATGATGAGTACACAAGCCATTAAGTACGATGGTAAAGTTTTTGTATTCATTGCTAAAAATGGAAACATGGTCTTCAAGTTCGGAAAAGATTTTGATCCTGAAGCTCAGGATTTTGAAGCTACTACAATCAATCCGTTCAAAAATAAAGGTCCGCTAGCCGGATGGTTTGAAGTTTCTTATTCGCAAAAAGAACTTTGGGAATCACTGACTATAGAAGCTCTTTCAATTATAAAACAAAAATAGATACAATGGCTCTAAATCAGGAATATGTAGACTACATCATGGATCAACTTTCAGAATTTGATGGTGCGTCTCCCAAAAAAATGTTTGGTGGCGTAGGTGTTTTCAAGGACAAGATCATGTTTGCGATGGTGACCAGTAAAAACACCTTCTATTTCAGAGTAAATGATCAGTTAATACCAAAATTTGAAGCAGAAGGAATGGAAGCCTTTGATCATGAAAAGAAAGGAAAAGGAATGCCATATTGGTCTGCTCCTGCACATGTGATTGAAGACAAGCAACTCATGAAACAGTGGGCTGAAGCATCCTTTGAAGCAGCATTTTTAGCCAAAAAGAAATAATTATGATCGATCAAAACTACATCTCATTTTTTGAAGGACTTGAAAAAAATAATCATAAAAAATGGTTTGATGAACACCGTAAAGAATATGAAAGTCATGTTCGAAAACCATTTATAGAAGTAATCGAATCTTTGATTCCCGCTCTCCTTGAGATTGATCCTGAGCTGCATACAGATGCTAAAAAGACCTTGTTCAGAATTAACAGAGACATTCGGTTTTCTAAGGGTAAAACCCCTTATAACATTTTAATGAAAGCAAGTTTGTCTTCTGAAGGCAAAAAGTCTGAAGTGCCCGGGTTTTATGTAGGTATTGGTGCCGATCACGTTCGTGTTGGAGGAGGATTATATCAACTTTCAAAAGATCGCCTTTCAAATATCCGGAATTTGATCGCTTCCAATCAAAAAGAATTCATGGAGATTATAACCGCTCCTGATTTCAAAAAATATTTCGAGGAATTACAAGGTGAACGAAATAAGCGCATCGACAAGAAATATGCTGATTTGGAATCTAAAATCCCTCACATAGCCAACAAACAGTTTTATGCTATGGCAAAATTTGATACTTCAGCATTTATCAAAGAAACAAATCAAGCTGAAGCACTAATGAAGTATTTCAGAATTATTCAGCCATTACATACTTTCTTAAATAAAGTGTTTTAATCTCCATCAAAAGAGTCTATGAGAAGAGGTTTATTTGCATATGATCACTTATAAAAATCTATTCCAAGCTCAGACAGTTGGATTGTATAAAAATCACTCCCTTTGTTACTCATTTTTTTGGTGCTGGCAAATACTAACGAGCCGGACGAAGAAAGGATTCTAGGATTCAGATCTGATCCTTCAGTATTAATCTCAGTAAGATGTCTGGGTTTTTGCCATTTTCCATCTTTACCTAAGAAACTAAGATATAGATCCCCGTAAGAAGTTAAACCGCTTTCTCTGCCCGATGACTCAAATATTATCCAATCAGCTGAGGGGGAAATTATCAGGTTCCATTCTCCAAACTCCGAATTAACGTCTCCTGGCAACAGTTTTGGTTTCGTAAAGCTACCATCTTCCTTTTTGATTGATATATAAATATCACCCAAACCTATACCTTCAGGTCTAATCGAAGTAAAATAGAGATTTCCATTTCTGTCAGTAACAGGGCTGGCTTCATAACCGGAGGAGTTAACTTCATTGACGGGCCTTGGGCTCTCCCAACCTTGCTCTGATTTTTCCATCATCCATATATCAGAATCATCTTCTCCCGGTTTACCTTTATAAGGTCTGTTACTTGTGAAGTAGGCCTTTTTTCCGTCCGGAGTAATGAACACATCCGAATCTGACCATTCTGATGTATTATCGCTAAAATCAGCTAATCCTTTATAATTCCATACATGATTTTCCATCACATACTTATATATTTTTGAAGGAGGATTATTTCTACCTCCCCATTCCCCGGAATGACGCACAACGTAAGCTGTTTTTTCATCCGGTGTAAACGCAATTCCATAATCAACATTTTGGGTTGACAGAATTCCTTCACCAAATAAGGCAGGTACCATTTGAACAAATAAAAACCACTTCAAAACCATCATTTCAAATTTATTTAGCTTGTTACTATTTGCTTCCAAAAAGGCTATTGATATTAAATATTCTACTACCATTGAACAAAAGATAAAAAGACCCTGCAAGCATAATAATTGCGGGAAATGCACCGGGATAAGTATCTCCTGTATGAACCATTGATAAAGCAATGATGAAATTTCCTATCATAATTACAGCTGCAAATCGTACCTGATATCCTATAATGAAAAAAACACCACAAATGAATTGCGCATAAACAGAAACTACCGCTGAAACCAGAGGAATTGGAAAACCGAAGTTTGTCAGGAACTCAGAAAACTCCAGCATTCTGTCCCATGAGAAAATATTATCCTGAGTACCATAGATCAGGTGAAACCCAATGATTAGCCGAATAAAGACTTCTGCATAGTCTTTATGTGTATCTAAGAATTTATTTACTCTTTCAAACATATATTTTATTTAGGGTCTAGTGAAGCATAGCATATAAAAAATCTTTATAAGATATTGCTATGCAATGAATAACAAGTATTATAAACGTTCAAAAATATCAGAAGCTAAATTTCGACAGCTCCTACGCTATTTTT
>Ga0189291_100345_pt1 | contig 19865 bp, 15 predicted proteins | sample UW1redminimetaG_FD_130331 | JGI IMG/M metagenome (GOLD analysis project Ga0189291, IMG submission 130331) | Marine microbial communities from the Costa Rica Dome - UW179B-red mini metaG | ecosystem: Environmental > Aquatic > Marine > Oceanic > Photic zone | place: Costa Rica: the Eastern Pacific... | reverse complement strand
CATAAAGCAAAGAGATGTAACTTCAGTTGCACCACATTTGCGAGGAGTAAAATTCTCACTAAGGCGAAGAAAGCAATCTCTTTTAACTAGCTATAATATGGAGATTGCGTCAGGATTTGCTCTGCTGAATCCCTCGCAAATGGACGCATGTACACAAAAAGATTATAAAAAAAGTCAATGTTCCGTGTTCATATTGGATGTTCAAGGTTCTTTTCCCATCTTCAGGCGTTCAATTCAAAAAATTATATCCATGAAGAAGTATTCCCTATTCCTAATTCTCATATTCCTTATTCAACTATTCAGCGAAGCGACCGCACAAACCCATAATCAGTACGAAATTTCCTTCGAAAACGCCGTTCATCATGAAGCAGAAATATCGATCACTTTTCCCAATATTGAGAATAAAGTGCTGGAAGTAAGAATGAGTAGAACCTCTCCGGGGAGATATGCACTTCATGAATTTGCCAAGAATGTATACAAAGTGAAGGCTGTGGACGGGATGGGGAATGAATTGGAAATCACCCGACCAAATCCGCATCAATGGAACATAAGTGGACATGATGGCACGGTGAAATTTTCGTATACGCTGTATGCAAATCGTGGCGGTGGAACTTACACAGGAATTGACGAAACACACGCACATATGAATATGCCGGCGACTTTCGCATGTGCAAGAGAGTATGAATACCGTCCGATCCACATCACCTTCAACAAAAGAGACGACCTGAATTGGAAAGTGGCTACTCAGCTAAAACATGTGGAAGGGGACACCTATTACGCTAAAGACCTTCAGTATTTTTTAGACAGTCCGACTGAAATTGCAGACCAGCATTTCAGGGAAGAAAAAGTAGATGGACAGAATATCAGATTGGCACTTCACACTCCGGCATCAGATAAAGAAGTAGATGAATATTTCGCAAAAGTGATGGCAATCGTAAAAGCACAGGCTGAAATCTATGGTGAATATCCTGAGTTTGATTACGGCGAGTACACGTTTTTATCCTGCTACATGCCCAATGCCAGCGGTGATGGAATGGAACACAGAAATTCTACTATAGTTACAAGTTCAAAACCACTGGATCGACCGTTAGCGGAAACAAGTATCGGAACGATTTCTCATGAATTTTTTCATGCCTGGAATGTAGAACGAATTCGTCCGGCAAGTCTGGAGCCTTTCGATTTTGAAGAAGCCAATATGAGTGGGGAACTTTGGTTTGCTGAAGGATTTACAAGCTATTATACCGGATTGACGCTTGCCAGAGCTGACATCAGAACTCCGAAACAGTATGTGGAAGGTTTGGACGGTGGACTGAATTATGTGATTAATACACCCGGAAGAAACTACTTTAATCCGATTGAAATGAGCTATCAGGCTCCGTTTGTAGATGCGGCACGTTCGGTAGATCCGGTGAATCGCTCCAATACATTTGTGTCATACTACACGTATGGAAGCGTGCTTGGATTGGGACTAGATCTTTCCCTCAGAACGCTAGATAAGGGCTTAAACCTCGATGATTTTATGAAGCAGGTTTGGATGAAATACGGCAAGACAGAAGTTCCATACACCGTTAAGGATTTGCAAGTTGAGTTAGCTGAATATGCAGGTGATGTATTCGCCAATAACTACTTCATCAATTATATCTTCGACAGCAAACTCCCTGATTATAAGTCTCTATTCACAAAAGTAGGAGTGAAGCTTGAATTAGCTGAACCGAATAAAGCCAGTCTTGGAGAAAACATCAGAAAAAGAGATGATGAATGGAAAATGACGGGCAATGCGACGGTTGGAAGTCCGGTTTATAAAGCAGGAATTGAATCTGAAGATGTGTTTATTTCAATAGCCGGAACTAATCTCAGCTCAGTAGAAAATGTGGATGATATTTTAGCTAATCATAAGCCCGGTGATGTGATCAATGTAGTAATTGAACGTTGGGGCAAAAGCATGACTTTCGAAGTAAAACTGGAAGCTTCAAAAAGACACCAAACTACTATCGATGAAAATGCAGGAAGAAAAGAGGTGGAAAGAAGAAATGTGTGGTTGGGGATTAAGAAGTGACAGAGTTTGGGAAGTTGCAGAGAGACAAAGTTGCAAACTGGAGGAATGACTTATTGAAGATGTTTTTTTAGCGGGATGTGAACGCCCCACTCGTTAAAAGTTTGGTTCATTTCAGACCTTATACAAGGAGATCCTTCAGGATCGGTTTATAGGATGAGATTATCCCAAATACTCAATTTCTTTTTGAGAAGTAATTTCTTGGAGATAAGATTTTAGATTTTTTATCTGCTCTTTGGTGTGGAGAGGTAGCTTTATCTTCTCAGAGGAGCCGATGTTGTTTTTTATGGAAAGTTGGTGTCTATCAACATGGATGCTGGAAATCTTGTCCCAGCTTATCTCTTTTCTCTCTCCCCAATGAAAAGCATAATTTTTAAGATAGATACCTGTTTCGTTGAAGTAGAGTTCAGGCAGTTTTGCAAAACCCGGAAAAAAAGCAAAGACTAGACTATTAACAGTTAAAATAAACGTACTCATCCAGTCAATAGGTTCACCTGATTTATAAACAAACAATGTAACTCCGATAGTATATCCTAGAAGAATAAATCCTAAAGCATGAATAGCTTTCATCCAAATGGTGGAGGTATCTATTTTAAATTCAAACTGTTCCATAGTTTTCTAATTTTTCTAAATAAAATACTTTCTGAGTTTAGAAGCAATAGTTTGAAGTATTTATATCATCTATAAACAACGCTTCTGACATTTCGACCAGAGGGAGAAATCTAAAGATATCAGTATTAGATTCGGAATATCTTAGATTTCTCGGTCTTTCGAGCTGAGCTCTCATTCATCTCGAAAAGAAAGGCATTCTCATCAAAATAATCAGTTGAATGCAGAATTCAATCAACGAAAATCACACTCATCAGGGAAATCAGCGATCAAAATCTGTGATAATAAAAAAGAAGCCCCTTATCCGGAGGCTTCTCTTATTGTTAGCAATCTATAGCCGTCTCACAAAAAGCGAGCAGCAACTATAATCCAGTAAAAATCTTTGATTCCTGAAAAGACCTTTCCCAAGGCGATTCAATGAATCAGCTACAAAATATTAGTCCATAATCTTGCGCAAAAATGCGGGCTGATCAGAGTCTTCTTTCGGAATTCGTTCTGTTCTGCTTTGGAACGGAGCGATGTTATCCCTACTGCGTGTAGTTTCCTTTTCTTCAGCACGATAATTTTCTTCTTCCTGCTCAGTTTCTTGCTCTTCATGTCGAACAGAAAGGTCACGGCGCAGGTAAGAAGGAGTATCCAGTTTCTTTAGATTTCCTTCACCTTTGTAGTAATCACTTGGAGTGCGAGCAATTCTGCTTGGGGCGCCCTGAGGTTTTACTTGCTGATTATTCAATGCATTTTCAGCAGCGGTGTTTAACGCTGAAGTTGCTTTAGGAGCTACTTTTGCTGTAGTACGATCTTCTGAAAGATCAAAACCGGTAGCAATTACAGTAACTCTGATCTCATCCGTGAACGTTTCATCCAGAACAGTACCAAGTATGATCTCTGCATTATCGCCGGCTTCTTGTTGAACAATGCTGGTTGCAGTAGTTGTTTCACGCATCCCAAGAGCAGATCCCGCACTAATATTAACGAGAACGCTACGAGCTCCGCGAATACTCACTCCATCTAGAAGAGGAGAATTAATAGCAGAACGTGCAGCAATTTCAGCTCTGTCAGGGCCTTCCGCTGTGGAGGATCCCATAATTGCAGCTCCACCATCAGTCATGGTAGTTCTAACATCCGCGAAATCAAGATTGATTAAGCCGGGCATTAGAATCAGGTCGCTGATACCGCGTGTTGCGTTGTACAAAACTTCGTTTGCAAGAGCGAAAGCGTCCATTAATGTGGTATTTTCATCGGCTATGTCCAGAAGTCGCTCGTTTGGAATCACAATTACTGTATCGCAGTTCTTTTTGAGTTCTGTGATGCCTTCCAATGCAAATTTCTTACGGATCTTACCCTCACAATCGAATGGAGTGGTAATAATTCCTACGGTAAGAATTCCCTTCCGTTTGGCCATTCCTGCAACTACAGGAGCGCCTCCGGTTCCGGTTCCGCCACCCATTCCCGCAGTTACGAAAATCATATCTGCAGTTTCGATGGCTTCTTCTATTTCGTGACGGTTTTCTTCAACCGCTTCTCTGCCCACTTCCGGGCGAGCACCTGCTCCCAAACCGTTAGTAAGTGAGGTTCCAACCTGAATTTTGACATCAGCCTGACTGTTTTTAAGTGCCTGGGCATCGGTATTTAGTGCGATATATTCCACACTGTCGAGACCCATATTTATCATATTATTGATTGCGTTTCCGCCGCCGCCGCCAACGCCGACCACTTTGATCTTTGCGTTTTCCTGGCTTTGTTCGTCGAAAAAGAATCGAGTATTATGGTTAGCCATGATTACTCCTTGTTTTGTATTTATTTACTGGATTGTTTTTTTGTAGATGATTTCTATTTACTAAAGTTCTTTGAACCAACTTTTCATACGGTCGGCGATTTTATTCATCACCTGTTCCATATTTTTTCCGCCTTTTTGTGATGATGGCATCATTGTTTGATTGTTCCCCATACCGGTTTTAAGAGCATGAACAACAAGACCAACACCTGTAGCGTAAATTGGGCTGTTTACTTCTTCCACTAAGCCACCTGTAATTCCTAATGGAATTCCGATCTTGGCATCTATTCCCAAGATCTCACTGGCCAGTGGACATATATTCTTGATCAAAGATCCACCGCCTGTAAGCACTACTCCGGCACTAAGTGCTTCGGAGTAACCACTGCGTTTGATCTCAATCCCTACGATTTCTATTATTTCTTCCATTCTAGCCTGTATAATCTTGGAAAGAATGCTTTTTGTAATTTCTTTTGGTGGTCGTCCGGCAATTCCAGTAACGGTAATTACTTCGTCTTCTTCGATCATATCAGCATAGCTTCCACCATGTTTTCTTTTAAGCATTTCAGCTTGATCGTCAAGAACACTTAAACCTAAGCGAATATCATCCGTCACTTTCTGTCCTGCAATTGCTACGACTGCTGTATGCCTGATTGTGTTGTCCTGAAAGATGGCTACGTCTGTAGTTCCTCCTCCAATATCGACTAAAACCACACCTGCTTCTTTTTCTTCTTCATCCAATACGGAGTAAGAAGAAGCTAAAGGTTCTAGAATTAAATCCGCCACTTGGTAACCGGCACGTTCTACACAGCGATACATATTTTTAGCTGCAGAAACCAAACCGGTAATGATGTGAACTTCTGCTTCCATGCGCATACCGCTCATTCCAACCGGGTCGCTGATTCCGTCTTGTCCATCAACCACAAACTCTTGTGGAATTACATGCAAAATTTGCTGATCAGTTGGTAACATAATGCGCTGGCAGTCTTCTAAAAGACGTTCCACATCATGAGCTGTAATTTCATTATCTCTATTATTGATGGTAATCACACCTTTGCTTCTCATACTTCTGATGTGATCGCCGGCAATACCTACATTCACAGAGTTAACCTGAATTCCGGAAGCAAGTTCTGCTTGCGCGATAGCGTCTTTGATTGCATTTACGGTCTTATCAATATTAACAACCACGCCACGATTTAAACCATCACTGGGTGCTTTACCAACCCCAAGGATATTTATTCTTTCGTGCTCGATGGAAGCAACGATTGCGCAAATTTTTGTAGTCCCAATATCGAGACCGACCATGATATTTTCTTGTTCAGACATTATTGATACCGCTTTGTTTGTTGATTGCTAAATTTCATACTAATTACCCTTCCCTTGTTACAACTTGATTAGTGAATCTCAAATCCACCTGTTGCATAACTTGAATGCCTTTTACACGAATTACTTCGGTATAAAAAGCTTCCCAGTTTTCTAATTTTATTCGGAAATCATTATTTCCGAATAAAAGCTTAACACCGTTTTCCTGACTTAATGCTACTACACCTTCTTCTGCATTGTATGCCACTTCGCTGATGGTCATCCATCCAAATTTGTTTGCTCGGGCATCCATCAGAAAAGCACTAATTTGATTGAAAGCGTCAGATCTGAGCGTGTCATTTTTGTTCGATACATCAAACCCATATACCAAAGGCAGGTCAAAAGTTTTACCGTCAACGATGGGAAGTTTTACTCCTTCAATATCCACATATACCTTGTTTCCATCATAAATTAACAGCGCGATTGGGCTTCGTTCAACGATCTGTATGTTCAGTTCTCCACTTGGTTCCACATAAGGAGTGGCTTTTTTTACATAGTCAATTTGTTCAATTCTTTCGATGATCACTGACAAATCCAGACTATCCGGATGAACCCCCATTTGTACATCAGCTTTTTCTAAAAGCCGTTCAGTATCCGTCATTACATTTCCGAAAAATGAAACTTCATCAACAGTAACATTTTTGTTCCAGTAGATGGCAGCAAGCACAGCAGCCCCTGCAACCAACATAATGGCTGTTGCCCAAGGAAGTATTTTCCCTTTTTTAGTAGTGCTATTTGTTACTGGTTTTGTCACTTATTTACTAACTAACTTTAGGTTTATAATTTCCTGATTCTAATTCCTTAACAAAGTCTTCGCCGTATTTGTAAATATCACCGGCACCCATGGTGATGATGATATCTCCAGCTTTTGAAATTTCTTTAAGTATATCGGTTACATCAGCTTTGTCTTCTACATAGATCACATTCTTATGTCCATATTTCTCAGCTGTATCAGAGATCAATTTCCCGGTAACTCCTTCAATGGGTTTTTCACGCGAGGGGTATACATCCGTAATAATCAATACTTCCGCGTCAGAAAAAGAAAGTCCAAATTCTTTGTATAAATCCTGAGTTCTTGAATATAAGTGAGGCTGAAAAACAGCAACAACTCTACGATCCGGCCATCCTTTACGGGCAGCGTTTAATGTGGCTGCTACCTCTGTAGGATGATGGGCATAATCGTCTATCACCATCACACCTTGCTCTTCCGCTTTCTTTTGAAACCTTCTGAAAACACCTTGATACCGCTCAAGACCCTTTTTGATAAGCTTAAAATCAATATTCAATTCAATTCCCGTTGCTACGGCAGCCAGTGCGTTGTTTACATTATGATCGCCGGGTGATTTTAGAGTGATCACGCCGAGTTTCTTATCATTATTCATTACCGTGAATGTGCTGGTAAACTGATTCATTTGAACATCTACTGCACGAACCTGAGCCTGTGGACTTAATCCGTAAGAAATAATTCGTCTTTCGAGGTCAGGAAGAATGCTGCGTACATTTGGATCATCTAGACAAACGATTACTGCTCCGTAAAATGGAACTTTGTTCGCGTAATCAATAAATGCACCTTTTACATCTTCCAGATCATCATAAATATCGAGATGCTCGGCTTCAATATTCGTAATGATGGCAATAGAAGGAGTGAGGCGTAGGAATGTTCTATCAAATTCATCAGCTTCAACAATGATCACATCGCCTTTTCCAACAACCGCATTCGTTTTATCAAAACTGTGAACTTTACCACCTACCATGATTGTAGGATCATAATTTCCATCTTGAGCGACATGTCCGATCATGGTTGTAGTTGTCGTTTTACCATGCGTTCCTGCAACGCCGATGCCAAATTTCATCTTCATTAACTCGGCAAGCATTTCAGCACGTTTAATGGTTGGAATACGATTTTCTATAGCGGCTTTGGTTTCATCGTTTTCATCGGCTTTAACAGCACTTGTATAAACGACCACGTCAGCACCTTCAATATTTTCAGGAGCATGTCCATGATATATTGTAGCACCAAGATCTTTAAGACGATCGATTGTTTCGTTCGAGGCTCCATCAGAACCCGTAACTTTATATCCTCTTTGAATTAGGATCTCAGCCATCCCACTCATACCAATTCCACCGATCCCAACCATATGAATATGTTTGGTTCGTCCAAATACGGGTTGTGTTTGAATTCTATTTTCCATCAACTATTCTGAGATTTTGCTAGTTCTAAAATTTCTCTTGCGATCATTTTTGCAGCATCGGGCTTTGCCAGTGCCAATGCCGCTATATTCATTGCCTGTAATTTTTCCTGATCTTTTATCAATGAATGCACTAATTCAGGCAGTGCGTTCACAGCATCTGTATCTTTCAATAATTCAGAAGCTCCTGCATCTACCATACTCAGTGCATTTTGTGTTTGATGATCTCCGGCCACATTTGGAGACGGAATCAATACACTTGGTTTTCCCGTCATCATAAATTCTGAACAAGAACTGGCTCCGGCACGGCTTACGATCAAATCAGCTGCCGCATACGCTTCAGGCATATTATCAATGAAAGCGGTAAGCCGAATGTTTTTGTTCTTTTCAAGATCCACTTCTTTTATTAAGGCATCGATGTATCTGCTTCCGCATTGCCAGATAACCTGTAGATCAGAAAGTTTATCCAGGTTCTTTTTTACAGCTTCATTAATCGATTTAGCTCCGCCACTTCCACCAAGAATCATCAATACAGGCTTTGAGTTATCGAAATCGAAAGATTCCAACCCGATTTGTTTCTCAATCTTATCTAAAGTGTTTCTGGTTGGATTTCCTGATTCAATAATCTTTTCAGCAGGCAAATAATTAGCGGCTTCCTTAAATGCAGTAAATATTTTTGAAGCAAATTTTGCAAGCATTCGGTTAGTAACTCCCGGAAAACTGTTTTGCTCCTGAATTACGATCTTAACTCCACGTTTACCTACAACCCAGCCAACCGGTCCGGCAGCATATCCACCACAGGAAACCATAACCTGAGGCTTGAACGAACTCACGATTCCAAAACTTTGAACAATGCTCGTCACAAGTTTCAAAGGGAAGACAAGGTTTTTGAGAGTAAGTCTTCTGTGAAAACCACTTATCCAAACGCTTTTGATCTTATATCCGGCTTTTGGAACAGCTTTCCATTCCATATGATCTTTGGTTCCAACAAATAGAATCTGTGTTTCAGAATTTTCAGCCTTTAAAGCATCCGCAATAGCTATGGCCGGATATACATGTCCGCCCGTTCCACCTGCTGCTATTAAAATTCTTGGATTATCCATAATACATGGTCCTCCGATCTTTGTGATGCTTTGAAATATTCAAAAGTATACCAACCATCAATCCTGCAAAAAGCATACTTGTACCGCCATAGCTTACAAAAGGCATAGGAAGTCCCGTTACAGGTAACAATCCACTTGCCACAGCTGCATTTACAAATCCATATAAAACAATAGTGAGTGTACATCCTATAGCAAGAAGAGAACCTAATGTGTCTTCCGCATTTTTTGAGATGAAAACCACTCCTCTGAATAAAATCAGGGTGAAAATGAGTATTAAACTCATAGCACCAAAAATACCATATTCTTCTGCGATTATTGCAAAAATGAAATCATTATAAGGAGCAGGGAGGAAGTCACGTTGTGAACTCTTTCCGATTCCAACTCCGAACATCTCACCTTTTGCAATAGCGATATGAGCTTGTTGCGCTTGATAACCGGATCCGGGTAGGATTTTAGTGCTTTCAATATTCTTTACTTGTGTGATGTAGTCATCAATCCGGCTCTGTCGATTTTCTGACTGATTAAGAAGCAACATCCCACCAAAGATCCCGATCAAAACTAGTGTCCCTAATTGCAGTGTGCTTGCTCGTCCGATAAACATTACAATCAAGCAAATTCCGAATAGAATTCCGGCACTGCTGAAATCCTGAACACCAATTAGTGCACAAGTAATACTAACCCAAACCATAATCGGGACAAAACTCCGCTTGAAATCTTTAACATATTCCTGTTTTTCCGAAAGCAGAACACAAATATGGAGTAAGAGAGCAACGGTAGCTACTGTAGAGGGCTGAAAAGTAAATCCACCAAGATTAAGCCATCTTTTAGCGCCAAATTGCTCTGTTCCAAACATGAGCACTGCAATCAGAAGTACCCAGCTTATAACCATTCCCAATCGACTGAATTTTGCCAGTGTGTGATAATTTATTTTTGAAGCGATCAGCATCACTACAAAAGCAATTCCAAGTTTAATAATATGACCGGTAACCAAAGAAAAAGCGGTAGTAGATTTCGATTCTGCGAAGTAAGCAATGGATGAATACACGGCAAGTACACCAAACATCATAAGCGCAACAACGGCCATCAGCAAAAAGCGATCGCTGCCTTGCGTACGATTGTCAATATCTTCCGGGCTAGTGCCGATGATATTAGAAAGATTGCTATGTGGACTCGTGTATATCATTTAATTATTTGCAAAGTAACAAAGGCACAAAGTAGCAGAGCAGCCTAATGTAGGCTGTAATACTCTGTTACTTTGTGCCTTTGTTACTTTTTCACTCATAATTTGTAAACTTCTTCTTTAAATACTTTTCCGCGATGCTCGTAATCATCGAACATATCAAAGGAAGCACAAGCGGGACTTAACAATACAATTTCGCCACGCTTTGCTACTTTCTGAGCAGCACGAACCGCTTTCATCATACTTTCTGCTTTTACAAAATTCGGAGCTACATCGCCAAGTTGTTCCTCTACTCTATCTTTTGATTCACCAATAGCGATAATTGTATGTACTTTTTCTTTGATCTGATCTACGATCTCGCTGTAGTCATTTCCTTTATCGCGACCGCCAAGGATCAGTGTTACAGGAACATTAAAGCTATCAAGAGCAAACCAGACGGCATTTACATTGGTTGCTTTACTATCGTTGATGTATTTCACTCCATCTACGTCACAGACTTTTTCAAGGCGATGCTCGACGCCCATGAACGATTTCAAGCTTTCACGAATCGCCTCATTTTTGATTTCAGCAGCGCGAGCAGCTAATGCTGTTGCTAAGCCGTTATTCAAGTTGTGATTCCCGGCGAGGCCTACTTCATAAACTGACATAAGCTTTTCTTCCTTGTTATTGAATTTGAAGATGATATTTTCGTCGCGTACAAAAGCACCTTCCGGTACTTCATTGAGGTATGAAAAAGCCCAAAGTTTTGGAGCGTCTTCTTTTTTCTGAAGTGACTCCACATGGCTTTTAATAATTGGATCATCATAATTGAAGATGAACCAATTTTTTCCATTCTGATTTTCTGTTATTCTGAACTTAGAAGCAGCGTATGCTTCGAAATTGTTACCGTATCTGTTCAAATGATCAGGAGTTACATTCAGAAGTAAACTTATATTCGGTTTGAACGTGTCTATGTGATCAAGTTGAAAGCTGCTGATTTCAAGAATGAAGTCGCCGTTCGTATTATCCACCACATCTGAAAAAGCCACTCCTATATTTCCGGAAACAGAATAATCTTTCTTTGCTGTCTCCCAAACATGGTCCAGCCAGTTTGTAACTGTTGTTTTTCCATTACTACCGGTGGTCGCTACAATTCTGTTATCAGTAAACCAGCTTGCAGCTTCAATTTCAGAGTATACTTTCTTTCCTTCATTCAAATAGTGTTGGATGATAGGAGACTCAGTAGGTACTCCGGGACTTAAAACAACGAAATCAGCATCTTTTGCTTTTTCAGAATGTCCATTTTCTTCGAACCTGATTTTAGCTTGAACTAATTTTTGCTTCCAATCTTCTTTAATAACTCCAAAATCTGAGACAAAAATATGAGCGCCTTTCTTCTTAAGGAGTAGAGCAGCGGCTATCCCGCTTCGGGCTGCACCAATAACAACGATATGTTTATTAGCTACATCCATTACCTGATCTTCAGAGTTAGAAGACTTAAGATTCCCAGCATTACAGTGATGATCCAAAATCGAACAACGATTTTTTGCTCTGACCAGCCTTTCTTTTCAAAGTGATGATGGATTGGAGTCATTAAAAACACTCTTTTTCCTTCACCATACTTTCTCTTCGTATATTTGAAATAGGTAGTTTGAATGATTACAGAAAGCGTTTCAAAGAAAAACACACCGCAAATAAAGGGCAGAAGAAGTTCTTTATGAAGCATTAACCCCAAAGCCCCAAAAGCTCCACCAAGAGCCAATGAACCGGTGTCACCCATAAAAACAGAAGCGGGATTAGTGTTGTACCACAAGAATCCCATACAGCCTCCAATCAGCGCTGCACAAAATATTGTAAGTTCGCCAACTCCCGGCAAATACATGATATCCAAGTAACCGGAAAGATCGGTTCGGCCGGAAACGTAAGCGAAAATCGCAAAAACAAAACCACAAATTGCTGAAACTCCGGATGCTAATCCGTCTAAACCGTCAGTTAAATTGGTTGCATTGCTAACAGCAGTGATCACAAATACAGCAACCGGAATATATATGATCCAGCCAAGGTGCTCACCAAAGACAGCGTAATCGATATTTACATTTTTCAAAAATGGAACAGTAGAAAGTGTGTTAACATCTGCAAAATCAGGGTGGAAATACAAAACAGCACCAACAACAATTCCGACAGCAACTTGTCCTACAATTTTGAATCGACCTGCTAAACCGCTTTTATCTTTTCGAACTACTTTTATGTAATCATCAATAAAACCAACTAAGCCTAATGCAAGTACAACAAATACGATCAACCATGCATATACGCTATCCATTTTCATGAACAGTATGGAAGGAATTATAACCGCTAAAATTATGATGACACCACCCATAGATGGTGTACCAACTTTTGCTTTATGGTGATCAAGTCCTACATCGTCTCGTATAACTTCTTTGAGCTGCATTTTACTCAACCACAGTATAATTCGTCTTCCAACAATGAGACTGATAATTACAGAAGTAACAGCAGCTAAACCGGTACGTGTGGAAATGTATTCAAAAGCACCGGCTCCTGGAAATTCGTAAGCTGCTTCAAGCCATGAGAATAATTCGTATAACATCAGAATCCTCCTTTGGCTTTAACTTCAAGAGCTTCTTTTGCAATTAATCGATCATCAAATGAATGTCTTTCTCCATTTACTTCCTGATAATCTTCGTGACCTTTTCCGGCGATAAGAATAATATCATTGGATGAAGCCAGTTCAACTGCTTTATAAATGGCATCCCTACGTGAAGTGATACTCATTACGTTTTCAGTACTTTCGAATCCCTGCAAAATATCAGCTATAATAAGATCAGGGTTTTCCGTTCTGGGATTATCACTTGTAACTATAATTTCATCAGCATATAACAAAGCTGCCTTTGCCATTTCAGGTCTTTTGCTTGAATCTCTGTCTCCACCTGCGCCAAAAACACAATAAATAAACTGGTTCTGAGATCTCATTTCGACTAAGGTCTTCAATACATTTTTAAGAGCATCAGGCGTATGAGCATAATCAACTATAACTTTCGGAAGATCAGAGGATTGATCAGAGGTTACTGCTTCCATTCTTCCGGGAGCACCTTTTACGCTTGATAAAGCTGAAGCGACTTTATTTCCATCAAAACCTAATTCTGTACAAATCTGAAAGGCTTCCGCAAGATTGTATGCGTTAAAATCACCAACTAAACTGGAAGATAGCTCAATGCCGTTCACAGAAATCTTTAATCCAGAAGGAGAGTTTTCTATAATCTTAGCATTATCATTAAATGAAAGTTTAAAAATCTTAGCTTTAGTATCGCTGATCACAAAAGAACCCTGTTCATCGTCCATATTTATTATAGCAGATGACTGAGCCGTAAGTCCGTCAAAAAGAATTTTTTTAGCAGCAGCATACTCTTCTATGGTAGAATGATAATCCAGATGATCTTGAGAAAGATTCGTAAATGCAGCAACGGTAAAATTAAAACCACCCACTCTTTCCTGATGTAAAGCATGAGAGGAGACTTCCATTACCAAGTATTTCGATCCTGCCTCAACCATTGCATTCATATCAGCGGCAAGTTCAATTGGATCAGCGGTAGTAAGTCTGCTATCTAAAGATTTATCCAGAATTTTTTTCTCTACCGTGCCTAAAAGGGAAACTTTCTCACCCAGCGCACTTAGCGTTTGATACACTAACGTTGCAGTAGTAGTTTTTCCGTTCGTTTCTGTAATGCCAATGATTTTAAGTTCATTTCCGGGATTACCAGCCATTTTCTGTGCCAGAGGACCAATCAAAGAACGAGTATTCTCTACCTCGATCACACAAACCTTTGCATCTGTGTAGTACGATTCTTCACAGATCAACACTTTTGCTCCGCGATGAATGGCATCTTCTAAAAACATATGGCCGTCAACTTCAGTACCACGTATGGCAATAAAAACGGAGCCATCTTCAACTTGTCTTGAATTTTGAACGAGCGCACCAATCTCACCTTCCGGTTTATATCGGGAAGTATTTAATGGATTAATAAATTCTATGAGTTCATGCGTGGTCAATCGCTTTCCTTTTTAGTTACAAGTTCTAATGGTTTTGCTTTGCCTCTGATAGTGACTGCGGTTCCAAGCCTCATCATATCTCCGGCTTTTGGAAATTGTCTTTCTATTGTTCCGGAGCGATAGGATGCAGCTTTGAGCCCTAGTTCAGATAAAATTTTCGTTGCTTGTCTCATGCTCATTCCACGAAGCTCGGGAACTTCAGCAAAACCCTCTTTCACCTTCGAACTGTCAACAGGTAAATAGGTTTCCGATAAAGTGAGAGTAATTTCCTCATCATTAAGAATTGGAGTTCCCGGTTCAATATTCTGAGCAATTACATACCCTGATTTACCTTCGGTCTTAAAAGAGAGATTAAATTTTTTGAGCAGTTCTTCACTACGTTCTTTGCTTATTCCAATAAGAGAAGGAGCTTTTGTAATAAGTTCCGGTTGTTCTTTTGGAGACATACTTCGCTGAATATCACCATCAAGCCCGGCAATTCGCTTGGCTGTTTCTCTGAAAATTGGCCCCGCCGTAAAGCCTCCATAACCACTTGTTTTAGGTTCATTAAGCATGATCAAACAAACATATTTTGGGTCTTCAGCGGGAAAGAAACCAACAAATGAAGCCAAATATTTATTAGAATATCTTCCCTTATATACTTTCTTAGCTGTGCCTGTTTTTCCGGCTATTCTCAGTCCGTCAATTTGCGCCCATTCGCCTGTTCCGGAATCTGTAACTACGCTCTCAAAAATTGGTAGAATTTTTTGAAGAGTTTTCTTTCGTGCAACTCTTCGGATTTCAACGGGCTTATTATCAAGTACTATATTTCCGTTTTGATCTTCGATTCTGTCAACTAAATAAGGTCGCATCAATAAACCTTCATTTGCGAAAGCGGCGTAAGCCTGCGCAACCTGAAGCGGAGTTGCCAATATTTCATAACCGTGACTCATCCATGGCAAACTCACCATACTCCAATCATAAGGCTTGTTTAAAATCCCTGCCACTTCACCGGATAGATCGATATTCGTTTCTGACCCAAAACCAAGATTTCTGGCATACTGATAAAAAACTTGTGGTTTCAGGCGCATTGCAATTTCAGCAGTGGCTACATTAGAAGATTTTTGAATCACTTCCTGAAAGGTCATATTTCCAAGAGGATCATGATCACGAAGTGTTAATCCATGTATCACAACTTCTCCGGATTCCGGAGTTTCAAATATTTCCTCAAAATCTACTTTATTCTGCTCTACAGCGGCTATGGCAGTCACTAACTTAAAAGTAGAACCCGGCTCTACCATATCAGAAATAGCGAAATTTCTACGATTTTCATTTTCGTCACTACCGGGATAATTCGGATCGTAAGTCGGGTAATTAGCTAATGCTTTAATAGCGCCTGTTTTTGGATCGATAATGATCCCTGTGCCGTATTCCGCAAGATGTTTGTCCACTCCTTTCTTTAATTCATCTTCGAGAATAGCCTGAATATAAGAATCAATGGTCGTATGGATTGATCTCCCATTTTCAGGAAGTTTTTTCGGAGCTCCTATATATGCAGATATCTGATTTCGTGGATCTCGGCGAACTTGCTGAACTCCATTTTCTCCTTTAAGATCTTCATCATAATAGGCTTCCAACCCGGTTTTCCCATCCATATTGTGATTTACAAAACCGAGAGAATGAGCTGCCAATGAACCAAAAGTATACTTCCTGCTGAAACTTTCTTCAATAATGACACCTTTTATGTCTAATTCACGAATAGCGTCTCTGGAAATAGGAGATAGATTCTTAGCAAGAACTATATATTGAGAATTTGAAGGAGCTTCAGAAATTCTCTTTCTAAAGTAAGAAGCAGAATTGTTTGTTTCTTTAGCTAAAACAGAACTAAGCTCATTGATCTGTTCATTTGATACTGATTTTCCATGAGCATCTTTCACTTTTGGATCTAGAGCAATCAGATAATTGGCCGCATTAGTAGCAAGTAAAGTTCCATTAGCATCATAAATGTTTCCACGCTGAGCGGGGATAGGAATGGAGTCAATAGCTTGTTTACTCCAAAGCAAACGAAGCTCTTCACCTTCAAAGTAATTGATACGAACTAGCTGAAAGGCCAACACACAAGGTATTAGCAACAATAGTCCGAACACCAAGAACATCCTGCTTAATATGGCGGTTTTCTCTGTCATCTACTTTTTAACCTCGATAAGTTTATCAGCAGGGCCACCATTTATAAAACCGGCTTTTTCTGCTTTCTCGTAGATTTCAGCAGGACCAACCATTCGATCGTACTGTAATTTGAGTGCATCATGTTGAGTACGCACTTTATTGTATTCGCTTTCGAGTTTCTGAACTTCTTCCAACATCTTTTGCGTAGCAAAAACGTGAGTTAGATAAAGGAACCCGAAAATACCAATAGTTATAGTAGCAAGAATAACTTTCCATGGCTTAATATCACGGATAGTTCTTTTTACCGACTTTCCTGTCTTTTTACCTGATCTTCTTTTTCCTTTGGGGGATGAAGATGGGGATTCTATGTCAGGTAAAGGTACTTTACGGAGGTTTGGTCGTGTTTCGCGCTGTTTTAGTGGGGATTGCACGATCATTGACTACCTCCTTCGGTTTTCTCGGCTATCCGGAGTTTAGCGCTCCGTGCGGCCGGGTTTTTAGCAACCTCTTCGGGCGAAGGGGTTATGATCTGTCGATTGACAGCTTTTAGCGGGGAAATTACATTGCCGTAGAAATCCTTTTCGAGCTTTCCTTCCAGATTTCCGGCTTTAAAGAACTTTTTAACAATGCGGTCTTCCAAAGAGTGATAAGACATCACTACAATGCGACCACCGGGCTTCAATACTTCCAGAGATTGAGTGAGTACATCTTTTAGTACATCCAACTCACGGTTTACTTCAATTCTAATTCCTTGAAAAACTCTCGCCAAAGATTTAACAGCAAATTTAGCAGGCACAAGCTCTTTTATAATAGAAGCAAGTTGTCCTGTTGTTTCAATAGGTCTGTTATTGATAATTTCTTTAGCGATCTGCCGACTGGCGCGTTCTTCTCCATAATGGAAGATTACATCGCGAAGTGTTTCGTAATCATAATTGTTCACTATCTGATATGCAGAAATGCCTGAAAGATTTCCCATTCTCATATCTAATGGACCGTCTTCCTGAAAACTAAATCCACGTTCTGCTTCTTTGATCTGATGTGTTGAAACACCCAAATCAAGTAGGATTCCGGCTACCTGACCTTTTACAGGGGGAGGTAGAAGTGTTGACAGATAGCCGAAATTGCCTTTTATCGTTTTAAACCGTTCATCATCACCAATGCGTAAAGTTGCTGCAGCAATGGCTTCGTCATCCTGATCGATAGCATAAAGTGTGGCGTCTTTGCCTAAGCGGGAAAGTATTTCTTTAGAATGTCCACCACCGCCGAGAGTAGCATCTATATATACAGCGTCTTTCTCAGTGATTAAACCTTCCATGCATTCGTTCAGCATTACCGGTATGTGCTCGTGGTATGTTGTCATCTCAAGCACCATCGGTTTCAGTTTCTCCGCCGAGCACTTGCTCGAAGATCTCTTCAATAGAATCTGCACTAACATTTGCGTCAGCTTCTTCTAATTTAGCTGGGGACCAAATTTCTATATGTTCGCCCATTCCGATAAAAACTACTTTAGAATCTATAGCAGAATATTCGATATGATCGGAGGGGAGGGCGATGCGGTTTTGCTTGTCGAGGGATAGATCTTCGGCAAAACGCAGCAAATATCTTTTAACTAAACGGCCCTTTTTACTGAAAGAATTTACTTTAGAAAGCTTTTCTTCCACAGCTTGCCATTCATTTTCGGGGTATAGATAGAGGCATTCTTCAGATTGTCCGCGCACGATAGTGAATCTTTCTTGTGCGTCCGGATTGAGATTTTTGCGTAGTTTGGCAGGGAAGGCTACACGACCTTTATCGTCTATAGAATGCTCGTATTGTCCTTTAAAACTAGGCACGATTCCCTCACAGGTGTTGAAGATTGCTAAAATGTGTGATTTAAGAGTAGTCCCCACTATCTCCCACTTCACCCCACAATGTACCCTAAATTTATAATATGTGTCAAGAAATTTGTTTATGAATGTGAAAAAAGTTTTCCACATTCAATTCAGAGGCTGTTTTGATGTTTTAAGAAGAGTGGTGGGAGAGGGTGGAGGAGTTTATTGAATGTTGAATATCGAAGTGAGGTCTCTGAGCTGTCATTTCAACGGATGTGAGAAATCTAAAGATCAGTTTTAGGTCCCACTTTTGTCTGATTCCGATATCAATTGTGATAGGTTCAAGTATCTAAAATTTCCAAGTGTTCGGACTAAAGTCCTCTCTGGCATACTTGAAAAGATTACTATTTTTTGGAAAAATCTTGTCAGGTACACAAGCAAGGAATTCATTCCGTAACTTTCAAAGCATAGGAGCGAACTCAAAGTTTCGATGAAACTAAGTCCAATATTTCGTCAGACAAGGAATCTTAGGGTTGTGTTCAGGCTTTTTAGAGAGATTGGTGATAACTGTTCATCATGACGAGGTCTGACGTCATCCTGAACTCGATTCAGGATCTGTGGAGAGTTGAACTTAATTCCTAGATCAATTATTTAGCAAAGTCGATATTTCGTCAAACAAGGAATCTTAGGATTCTGCAAGATCAATTATAGAAGCAACTCTTCTGGCGATGCTTTTATACCTCTTTGTTTGAGTAAAATAAATCGATGTCTCAAATATCAATAGTATCAAAAAAATGATAAAACCTAATGCAGAACTAAAAAGCCCAATAATTGCAAAAGTCAAAATAAATACGATAGGGAAAGTATTAAGTATCCCATAAATTGTTATTTGGGAATCTTCAACATCTATATATAACATTCCTCGAATCAATAATGAATACCCACCTCTTAATTCATTGTCTTTAAAGCTGAATGATTCCCTAAACATGAAAGTATTTGAAGAATGCTCTTTGAATATGATTTTCGCTAGAGCTTTATCGTCATCTATCATATTAAGTCTTTTCAAGTTAATAGTATTTGATATAGAGTTATACTTAGAACTGTATTTAAGAAGAGGTATGCCTAATGGAAAGTATGTCTTATTCCAAAAAATAATAAAAAGAGTTTCTAATATTGAATTAGCAAGTGCTACAATAAAAAGAAAAGTAAATATGTCTTCGTAGAAAATTTCCATTCAAATCGTTAAAAAAACATTCAAAATTCCCTAATCAATCCCTTAACCAACTCCGCAAATTCCACTTTCTTCATTTCGGCGGCTTCTTTTACTTCTGCATGATCTAATTTTTGATCGGTGACTCCGGCTGCGGCATTTGTGATTAATGAAACAGCTGCAGATTTTATTCCTAATCTAGCTGCTTCCATGAGCTCAGGAGCCGTACTCATCCCAACCGAATCTCCACCAATCATTCGGTAAGCTTTGATCTCAGCTTTGGTTTCGTAGTTAGGTCCTTTTACATAGAGATAGGTTCCGCGTTTGGTTGTAACTCCCACTTCATTTGCAATTTCCTGAACCCGATCAGCAACAGGATAGAGAT
>Ga0189291_100344_pt1 | contig 19969 bp, 13 predicted proteins | sample UW1redminimetaG_FD_130331 | JGI IMG/M metagenome (GOLD analysis project Ga0189291, IMG submission 130331) | Marine microbial communities from the Costa Rica Dome - UW179B-red mini metaG | ecosystem: Environmental > Aquatic > Marine > Oceanic > Photic zone | place: Costa Rica: the Eastern Pacific... | reverse complement strand
ATCCTGCTACCTTTTATCTACACTTGAAGGAATGTGAATTCCGGTTCAATTATCGTAAAGAAAATATCTATCCAAAATTATTATATTTAATCCGTAACAGTCCGCTTAAGTTGTCTTGACCCTTACTTTTTTTATACCGGTTTCATGAAACAGAACAAAATTATATCAGGTTGTGTATTTATCTTGCTGTTGATTCTCTGTTCATGTGACAACTCTCTTGAACCGGTTGATCAAGAAACAGGAACATATTCAGTATATGGGGTTTTGGATCTCAATGAAGCCCCTAATTATATAAGGGTAAGAGATCTTAAAATTCCATTTACAGCTGAAGCTACAAAAGAAATAGATGCCGAAGTTATTCTACAAAACCTAGACTCCAACTCCACAGAAAGACTTGAAGACATAAAAACTCAATTTAATGGAGTTTTTCAGCATAATTTTGAAGTAGATAGAATATTTCCTGACACAGAATATCGTTTAACAGTAAAAAACGCAGCAGGAGAAGGGTTAGAATTTGTAGCAAAAACCCCAAGCATACTTACAAAATCAATATCCCCTGACAACAGAGATTGTTTCACTGAAACGTTTATCAATTTCGGGAATACCAATGGGGGCAACATGGATTATGTATTAGATACCGTTGCTGTAAAAGGAGATGAGTCGAGAGGTATAAGTTTTTTAGAAGCTTTTTATTTAAAAAAAAGTGGAACATTGCTTGCAAATGATGAAGAGCCAACGGAACCATTATTTTTTGATTTTATACCCGGGAAAGTTCTCAATACTAATTTAGGTATACCAAGGCCATTAAAAAAATGCAGCGATTTAATGTTTGACAGATATGTAATAACATATATTTATTACAGCAAAGGTTTGCAAGAAAAGGTAGCGAATGATCCTTTTGATATTTTATCAAGTACAGCTCGTTTTGGGGCTTTTTACTCTGATACGATAGTGGTAAAGTTCGATACAAATTCTGGGAAAATTAGCAAATGAAAAGCTGTAATATTCAAATAGAAACCACAGTAAGAAACGTTCTTAGCCTAGTATTTTTTTTACTCTTTCTTGTGATAATTCTCTTGAACCTGTTGATAAAAACTTGGGATCGTATTCGGTTTATGGAGTTTTAGATCTTAACAACAATAAAAACTATATAAGGGTTAGATATCTAAAAGCCCCATTTACGGTAGAGGCTACAAAAGAAATAGATGCCAGTGTAGTATTGGAAGATTTAGATTCCGGTTCCTCACAAATTCTTAGAAATGCGAGAACACAGTATAAAGGGGTATTTCAACATAACTTTGAGGTAGATGAAGTTGTCCCGAACACAGAGTATCGATTAAAAATTGAGAAATCAGATGGAAGATTGCTGGAACTTCAAACAAAAACACCTTCTTTAGCTGTAAAGAGTATTACCCCTGAAGCCAGAAATTGTAAAACACCAATTACTTTCGAACTTAGCAATTTAAATGGTGGAAGTATTGAATATGTGTTAAGTAGCAGAAGAATGAACTTAGATGAGCCTCTTTTTTTGAGGCTTTTTACAAGGAAAACATACGCGTATTTAAACCAGATGAAAACAATCCTCAAGAACCTCTTTCAGTAACTTTTGTCCTAGGTGATGGCCCCGGTACCCCGGATTTTGAAGAATGCAGAGAATTAAACTTTAATAAATACTATGTAACATTTATTTATTACAGCAAAGGGTTACAAGAAAATATATCGAGAAGTGAGTTCGATGTACTTGAGAGCACTATCCGATTTGGAGCACTCTATGCGGATCAATTCGCAATCGAATTTGATACAACAATGGGAGCTAAATAATGAAAAGATGGGATATAAAATCTTTGAAAGGGAAGTTAATCAAAGTCTATATTTTTGCTATTATTTTTGGGTTGTTCTCAATGAATTCTTTGGCTCAACAAAATCAGGTACTACGATTAGTTGTAATTTCAGAAGAAGATGGAACGCCCCTACCCGGAACAAATGCTCTTATTTATAACATTGATCAAAATCAGGAAGAGACTGATCCTCTTTTTTATTGCGTTACTGATAAAGATGGTTTTTGTGAAATACGAGGCTTGGAGTCCCAAAAGGAATATATACTTAAAGTTACTTTTGTAGGGTTTAAAATATTTTCAGAAACGATTAAGCTTGAGGAGGAAGAAAGAAGGATTTCCAGAATAGTTTTAAAACCAGAGATTGGTGAAATAAATGAAGTTACTGTTGAAAGACAAAGATATATTACAACAGGAGAAGTGGCTATACGTAGGATAAGTTCTGATGATGTAAGAAGGATTCCAACTCCGGGTGTAGATGGAGATTTGGCTTCCTATTTACAAACCGTTCCGGGGGTAATATCTAATGGTGACCGAGGTGGAGATCTTTTTATACGAGGTGGAACACCTGATCAAAATCAAACCTTGGTTGATAACCTGCAAATTATCAAACCATTTCACATCTCAAATCTTTTTTCGGCCTTCCCTGATGAAATCATCCAAAGTGTAGATCTGTATGCCGGAGGTTTCGGAGCTGAATATTCAGGAGCTACTTCTGCTGTAATAGATGTGAATCTAAGACCCGGGAATATGAGAGAGTATAAAGCAAATATTTCAGCTAGTCCTTATTTAGGATCGTTTTTTTTTGAAGGACCAATTAAAAAAGACAAACAATCATTACTTATTCTTGGAAGGCAATCTACAATCGATCGTTTTTCTAAATCGATAATCGGAGAAGATATAAATATTGAGTTTAGTGATATTTTAGCTAGATATTCGATCCAAGGGGACAATATTACTTGTAATGTAACAGGTATAAGAACTTATGATACTGGAGAAATAGCGCCAAATCGTGGAATTAACAGCACCTGGAAAAATACGGTATTGGGTACCAGATGTCTTGGTTTTGACGGGTTATATAATTTCCCGGTTGAGTTTACTATTGGCTATACAAACTATGAAAACAAGGAAGGGACTAAAAGCGCGAATCAAAGACTATCTTCAGTTAATAAATTGTATTTCAACACTGACAGAAAAGATGAAATTCTAGGGTTAAAGTTTAATTATGGATTTGGTATAAGCTTTAATAACTATAAGACAATTTTGTCCGAAAGGTTTACTTCTATAGATTCTTTTGAGAGAAATATTACTGTAGTAAAAGTTTACACTGCAACTGAATGGGAACCAACCAAAAAACTTAAAATACAGCCAGGCTTTGCAACTCAAATAGGTTCAAGTAACGCTGGTTCTTTCGAACCTAGACTTCGGATATCTTTTAGGCCTGACGAAACAAATAAAAAGGAAATAAGCTTTGCGGGCGGACGGTACACACAATTACTATCAGGGATAAATGATGAAAGAGATATTGGTACAGTATTCACCATATTAAAGCCTGTAAAGATCGAAGAAACCCTGCCTAGTGCGATTCATGGAATTATTGGATATCAACAAAGGGGTGATTTTTTCAAATTCAATATTGAAGGATACGTCAAAAAGCATAAAAATATATCTGTCTCAAAATGGACACCGGAAGCAAAAACGGCTATTGAAACCGCTTTGGCAGATGGACTTACTTTCGGTTTTGATATCAATACTAGATTTGACAAAGGTGCTCTATTTACATCTATCAGTTACGGATGGTCCAAAGTAAATTACGAAGCAACTTCAGGAGATCTGGGGGCTTGGATTCAGGAATCTATATTCAGTTATTCTCCGGTACACGATCAGCGTCACAAGCTAAATATCATAGCTTCTTATGATTTTCTAGGAATCTCCCTAAATACTAGTTGGGAGTTTGGAACAGGTAAGCCATATACTCAAATTTTTGGGTTCGATGAAAATGTGAGCGGACCAGCTGAAAACCCTATAAATGATCCGGGAAGAACAAGAATTTTATACAGCAGGCCTTATGGCGAAAGGCTTCCATATTATCACAGATTAGATGTTTCTTTAGGGCGAGTTTTTTCAACCCCTAATTTTTGGTCTCTTGAAACCGAAGTTGGAGTTATTAATGTATACGATCGAAACAATGTGTTCAATTTTGATCTAACCACTCTCCAACGTGTAGATCAAACTCCGCTACTTCCTTACTTATCTTTTAAACTTCAAGTAAATTAGTAAAAAGGATTATTTTGAATATTTTAAGTTAAATATTTATAATAACATCCAAAGATAAATTAAACTTCAATGTAATGTATTGAAAAAACTGCTGATCATATTAATTCTCTCATTTGGATATATAGGTTCTTGTGACAATACTGTAAACCCTGTAGACGAAGATACAGGGTTGTACTCAGTATATGGTGTTTTAGAGTTGGGGAAGTCGAGAAATGTGATCAGGATCAGAGATTTGAAGGCACCTTTTACTTTAGAGGATACAGAAAAGATCGATGCAGAAGTTACACTAGAAAACTTAGAAATAAATGTAGTTGAAACGTTAACAAGAGAGCGGTTTCGACAGAATGGTGTTTATCATCATAATTTCATAGTTCAGAATATTCTCCCTGATACAGGCTACGAGTTAAAAATAGTTCGATCTGATGGCAGAAGCAGAAAGCTTAGAATAAGAACACCTAGTATTACAACTAAATCAATATCTCCAGCCAATAGGGATTGTAAAACTCAATTAGAAGTTGAGTTCGGAAATATCAACGGTGGACTTATTGAGTATGTTCTTAAACCTGATATAATTGATCCAAGGAGAGGTGATTTTTTTAGAATTTTTTATTCATTTGTTAGGGCAGTAGTAGATTCTGATGTCAATAATCCAAGAAGTCCGCTAACAACTACATTCAAACCAATTGAATATAGTCCCGATCTAAATCCGGAAATAGAGTGCAATGAGTTAGGCATTGATAAACTATACATTACCTACGTGTATTATAGTGAAGGCTTGCAAGAGAAATTAAATAATCCTGATTTTGATCCGCTCGAAAGCATAGAACTCTTTGGAGCTGTTTATGTAGATACACTTGTCATTCCTTTCGATACGTCTTCTTCAGCTAAAGGAGGTTAGGTTGAAAAGACTTGAGCTCTTTATGTGTTTTCCGATTTTGATCACCTTGGGAGTACTGCCATTTACAGTGAGTGCTCAAAATAATTCTGTTTTGAGAACAATCGTAAATTCAGAAGAAGATGGCATTCCTCTCCCCGGAGCAAATGTTTTGATTTTTGAAGATAATCAAGACACAGAAAAAGAAGAACCGTACTCATATTGCATAACGGATAAAGATGGATTTTGTGAAATCAGAGATCTTACATCCTCAAAAGAATGGGTGCTGAAAGTTACTTATATAGGATTTAGTATATATGAAGAAATTATTGTTCTTGAGCAGGACGAAAGGAAAGTTTTAAGAATTAGCCTAAGGCCCGTAACGGGAGAAATTGGAGAAGTAACTGTTGAAAGTCAGCGTTATATCAGTACGGGCGAAGTAGGAATTAGAAGAATAAGCCAGAATGATATTAGCAGGATACCGGCAGTAGGTGTAGATGGTGATCTGGCTACGTATCTCCAGACAATTCCGGGTGTGATAACAAACGGCGACCGAGGAGGAGATGTGTATATCAGAGGTGGAGCTCCTGATCAAAACAGGATATTGATTGATAATCTTTTGATTGTAAAACCTTTTCATATTTCCAATCTGTTTTCAGCATTTCCTGAACAAGTTATCCAGAGTGTAGATCTGTATGCAGGTGGCTTTGGCGCTGAACATTCAGGAGCAACTTCTGCCGTGTTAGATGTAAGTTTTAGACCCGGAAATATGAAAGAATTTAGTGGAAGTGCGGCAGCTAGCCCTTATATGAATTCTATATTCATCGAAGGTCCATTAGAAAAAGATCGCCAGTCTTTCTTTTTTATGGGTAGAAAATCTGAAATAGACCGCTTTGCACCTGAATTAATCGGTGAAGAAGTCAATATCGAATTCAGTGATTTTATTGGTAGGTATTCGATCCAAACAGACAATATCAGTTGTAATATTACCGGAATACAAACATATGATTCAGGAGAAATTGTGCCGAGCCTTAGAGTTAATGGCTCCTGGAAAAACACCGTAATTGGGGGTAACTGTCTGGGTTATGATGAATTAAATGATTTTCCGGTTGAAGTAACTTTTGGATATACAAGTTTTGAAAATAGAGAAGGCAGCGATTCAGAAACCTTTAGAAGTTCATCTGTAAATAAACTCTATTTAAGCACCGATCGTCAGGAAGAAGCTTTTGGAACAAAAGTGGATTTCGGATTTGGCATCACTTTTAATAACTATAAAACAGAGTTATCAGAGAAGTTTAGTTCCTTTGAATCTTTAGATCGGAAAGTACCTATTGTAAATGCGTACGGATCAAGTGAATTTGATATAAATGAACAATTGATAGCTCAAGTTGGCTTTGCTACTCAAATAAGTTTAATAAGTCCGGCTACATTTGAACCCAGAGCTAGATTTTCATACAAAATTGATGATTTGGGGCATCGCGAAGTAAGTTTGGCTGTTGGTAGATATTCTCAAACTGTTTCAGGAATAAGTGACGAACGGGACATTGGAACAGTTTTTACAGTACTAAAACCTATAGAGGAAGGGGATCCAACGCCATCATCTTTGCATGGCATAGTTGGGTATAATGAGCGGAGAAATTTAATCGAGTTTAATGTTGAAGGCTATATAAAAAAAGAGAAGAATGTGCCTGTATCGAAATGGAATCCTAGATCCGGAATCGAATTGGAAACAGCTTTTGCTAAGGGATTGATTTATGGATTTGATATTAATACTCAATATAAAGGGAGAAAGTTATTTATGGCTATTAGCTATGGATGGTCTAAAATCACCTATAGTGCTGATACAGATGATCTGGGAGCATGGTTAGGGAATGAAGTATTTAGCTACTCACCTTTTCATGATCAAAGGCATAAGTTAAATACCATTATATCGTATGAGTTTTTCGGTTTTGATTTTAGTTCCTCATGGGAGTTAGGTTCAGGGAGACCTTTTTCAGAAATTTTGGGGTATGATTTTAATCTTAGTCCGCTGTTTCAAGATCCGGAAGTTGACCCGGGAAGTAGTCGAATATTGTATGAAAAACCTTTTGCAGGTCGGTTACCCTATTATCATAGATTAGATGTTTCATTAGGTCGCTCATTTAAGATCGGACCTTTATTACTATTAGAAAGCGAGATTGGAGCAATAAATACTTATGATCGTAATAATATTTTAAACTTTGATATTCTAACATTTGAAAGAGTAGATCAGACTCCTCTGCTTCCATACTTATCCATTAAGCTGCAAATGAATTAACCGAACAAGGCAAAGTACAATTTAAATAAATACTCGCTAATTGATTTCTTGAAAAAATTTAAGTATAAAAATTATAATGAGATAACTAAATAACAATGGATAAGCTTTGAAAAAATTATTGACTCTCCTTCTTTTATCAGGTTTTTTTATAAGTTCCTGCGATAATACACTAGAACCGTTGGGTGACGATGAACTGTACACTATATATGGGGTTTTAAATGTTGAGAAGAATACAAATTTTATCAGGGTAAGAGATATTACCGCCCCGTTCACTTTGGAAGCAACTGAGAACATAGATGCTAGGGTCATCTTACAGAATATAAACGCTAACACATCTAAAGATCTTACAAGTCTGCGTTCTGAGTATGAAGGGATGTATCTACACAACTTTCAGGTTGATAACCTTCTTCCTGATACCGAGTATCGACTTAGAATAGAACGATCCGATGGAAGGAGTGTAGAGTTAGAAACAAAAACACCTAGTAAAGCTACTTTTACAATTTCCCCCGATGTTCGTGATTGCGAAACTCCGGTAACAGTAGAATTTGGAAACCTTAATGGAGGAAGTATTGGATATGTTATTGGCCCCACGGTAGTAGAAGAATTACCGTTTATAGGTTTAAATTTTTTTCAAGTATTTTATGACAGGTCAAGAACTTTGTATGCAGATGAGAACAATCCTGATGCTCCTTTATCATTCACATTCACACCCAGTGGAGCTGTACGAGATGGATGTAATGATTTTCCGGAAAATCTAGTTGTTACCATAATTCATCATAGCAAAGGATTACGAGAAGCTATATTACCGGAGCAGTTTGATATTATAGAAAGCTCAAAGCGTTTTGGTGCATTCGACATAGATACATTGGAGATAACGTTTTGAGAAAGTTTTTAAGCTTATATAAATCGGGGTCAGCAACAAGGTTAAAACCTATCTTATTACAGATAATAGCAGTATCAATTTGTTTATTTGCTCCTATATCAGAGCTATGCTCTCAGGATAATTCAGTACTGAGAGTTATTGTGATTTCTGAAGAAGATGGAAGTCCACTACTGGGTGCTAATGCTTTACTGTATGAAATTGATCAAGATCTAAGGACAGAACCAGTATCTTATTGTATTACAAATGACGACGGCCTCTGCGAAATAAGAGATATTATTTCTAACACAGAATACTCTTTGAAAATTACTTATGTGGGCTTTAAAACATATTCAGTTCCAATTTTGTTAGAATCTGATCAAACAAAGGTTTTACGAGTTGGCCTAAAGCCAGAGATTGGAGATGTAGGAGAGCTTACCGTTGAGAGGCAAAGATATATTACTACCGGTGAAGTGGGTATAAGAAGAATTAGTATTGAAGATGTATCAAGGATTCCAACACCAGGTGTAGATGGAGATTTAGCTTCATATCTGAAAACAATTCCTGGGGTAGTTTCAAGCGGTGATAGAGGTGGAGATCTATTTATACGAGGTGGAACTCCGGTTCAAAATAAGTCTTTGGTGGACAATCTTCCTATTATTAAACCTTTTCATATTTCAAATCTGTTTTCGGCTTTTCCTGAAGAAATTGTACAAAGTGCTGATTTATATGCCGGTGGATTTGGAGCTGAATATTCTGGAGTAACTTCTGCCATTCTGGATGTGAGACTAAGACCTGGAAATATGAAGGAGTTTAAATCAAGCGCTGCAGTAAGTCCTTATATGGGAACACTATTTATGGAAGGGCCTCTTGAGAAGGATAAACAGTCTTTTTTCTTACTAGCGAGGAAATCAGTTATAGATAAATACGGACCGACACTGACAGGAGAAGAAATTCCTTTAGAATTCAGTGATATTATTGCCCGATATTTTATACGAGCAGATAACATTGCTTGTAGTATTACAGGGATACGGACATCTGATAGTGGGGAAATAGTGCCTTTTAGGAATATCAATAGTTCATGGAAAAATACAGTTCTAGGAGCACGCTGTCTTGGATTTGACGAAGGATATAATTTTCCTATTGAGTTTACCGCAGGATATACAAATTATGAGAATAAGGAAGGGTCTGCAGAGAACACAGAAAGATATTCTTCGATAAGCAAATTTCACTTGAGCACAGACCGAGTGGAAAAGTTTTTCGGATTAAGATTTAATTATGGATTCGGATTTACAATAGATACGTATAAGACCACTTTGTCAGAAAGATTTACATCTGTAAGTTCTTTTGAAGAAAATATACCAATACTAAACATGTATACAGAAGCTGAATGGAACGCTAATTCGAAGCTAATTATTAAGCCGGGTTTTGTAACCCAGATCAGCACGTATGATTCTCCAACTATAGAACCTAGAATTCGGGTTTCTTACAATCCAGATGGCACAGATAGACGAGAGATAAGTTTAGCAGGTGGAAATTACGTGCAGATATTTTCTGGAATAAGTGATGAACGGGATGTTGGAACAATCTTTACCATCCTGAAACCTGTTGAGGTAGGAGATCCTTATCCAAGTGCAATTCATGCGATTATCGGATATAAAGAACGATGGCGATATCTGAAAATGAATATTGAAGGGTATACAAAAAAACACTCAAATATAGCCGTTTCTAAATGGACTCCACAAGCTAGAACAGAAATTGAAACAGCATTAGCTGATGGGTTTACCTATGGTTTTGATATAATTCTCAGTTATAATAAAACTCCTTTATTTGCTTCTGTGAGCTATGGCTATTCAAAGGTAGAATATGAAGCTGTCTCAGGTGATCTGGGTGCTTGGATTCAAGATTCAATATTTAGCTATTCACCAGCGCAGGATCAAAGACATAAGCTAAATACTATATTAGGATTGAATTTTTTTGGCTTTAAGTTTAACTCAAGTTGGGAGTTTGGGAGTGGGAAACCCTATACACAGATTTTTGGATATGATTTGAATATTGATGGTCCTTTTGAAGATCCGGCAGTTGACCCTGGTACAGCAAGAATATTATTCAACAGACCTTATGGAGAAAGGCTTCCATATTATCACAGATTAGATGTTTCTTTAGGACGCTCAATAGATCTAAGCTCAACACTTACTATTGATAGTGAAATTGGGGCAATCAATGTGTACAACAGGAGAAATATATTTAATTTTGCTTTTAGCACCCTTCAAAGAGTAGATCAAACTCCGCTACTTCCTTACCTTTCGTTCAAACTTCAAGTGAACTAGCGCTTTTCAAATTAGTTACATTGTTTAGCACACCTCATATAGAAATAATATTAGGGCTAATGTGAATATCTATCAAATAGAATTAAATGATTTAATAATTTGTTGAAAAGGAAAGAACAGAAATCAAATTTAGATATGGAAGATAAGAAGAACGACAGCTCCGGAACATATAACGCAAATGATGTAAGTAAGTGCCCATTTCATAATGGCTCGATGAGCAAAGATGCCGGAGGAGGAACCAGAAATCGGGACTGGTGGCCGAACAAATTAAATTTGAATATTCTCAGACAGCATTCTTCAAAGTCGGATCCCATGGGTGAAGATTTTGATTATGCAGAAGAATTTAAAAAACTGGACCTGAAAGAGGTCAAAAAAGACTTAACCGAATTAATGACAGATTCGCAAGAATGGTGGCCGGCAGATTTTGGACATTACGGACCGCTAATGATTCGTATGGCATGGCATAGTGCAGGAACGTATCGAGTAACTGATGGTCGAGGCGGCGGCGGCGCAGGAACACAGCGTTTCGCTCCATTGAATAGCTGGCCTGACAATGTAAACCTAGACAAAGCTCGTTTACTGCTGTGGCCAATCAAGCAAAAATATGGCAGCAAATTATCCTGGGGAGATTTAATGATTCTTGCAGGAAATGTTGCGCTTGAATCAATGGGTTTTGAGACTTTCGGTTTTGGCGGTGGTCGAGTAGATACCTGGGAACCTGCGGAAGATGTTTATTGGGGAGCTGAAGGCGAGTGGTTAGGTAATAAACGCCATAATGAAGACGGAGATCTTGAAAAGCCACTTGGTGCGGATCATATGGGATTGATCTATGTAAATCCTGAAGGTCCGGATGGTGAACCAGATCCTTTAAAAGCTGCGGCTTTTATCAGACAAACATTTGCAAGAATGGCAATGAATGATGAAGAAACTGCTGCATTAATTGCCGGTGGACATACTTTCGGTAAAACTCACGGAGCAGCGCCGGAAGATCATTTAGGATCAGAACCAGAAGCTGCCGGAATTGAAGAACAAGGAATGGGATGGAAAAGTACACACGGAACAGGAAAAGGTGCTGATACAATTACCAGTGGTTTAGAAGGTGCTTGGACTCAAAAACCAACTGAGTGGACAAACCTCTATTTCGAGAATATGTTCAAGTACGAATGGGAAAAATACAAAAGTCCCGCAGGCGCATGGCAATGGAAACCGGTTGATGGTGGCGGAGAAGGAACCGTTCCTGATGCACATGATGCTGATAAAAAGCATGCACCATTTATGTTGACTACTGATCTTTCGCTTAAAGAAGATCCGGCTTATGAAAAAATTTCCAGAAGATTTTATGAAAATCCAGATGAATTTGCTGACGCTTTTGCAAAAGCGTGGTACAAGCTTGTACATCGTGATATGGGACCAAAGTCTCTTTTATTAGGACCTGAAGTGCCTGAAGAAGAATTACTATGGCAAGATCCAATTCCTGAAGTGGATCATGAATTGATAAACGGAAAAGATATCGAAGAACTAAAATCTAAGATTCTTGATTCGGGATTATCTGTTTCAGAATTAATTTCAACAGCCTGGGCTTCGGCGTCAACTTTTCGTGGATCAGATAAACGAGGTGGAGCTAACGGCGCAAGAGTTCGTTTAGCACCACAGAAAGATTGGGAAGTAAATAATCCTGAACAATTGGCTAAAGTGTTAGAAGTTTTAGAAGGAATCAAAAGTGATTTTTCTAAAGAAGTTTCTATGGCAGACTTAATTGTTTTAGGCGGATGTGCTGCAATTGAGAAAGCAGCAAATAATGCCGGACATGATATCTCTGTTCCGTTTACTCCGGGAAGAACCGACGCTACAGCTGAACAAACGGATGTAGAATCTTTTGCATGGTTGGAACCGGCTGCTGATGGATTCCGCAATTACTTTGCTCCAAAGCATGAAACAACCGCTGAAGAAATGTTAGTAGATAAAGCACAACTTATGACACTCACTGCGCCTGAAATGACCGTGCTGGTTGGTGGAATGCGTGTTCTTGGTGCCAATTATGACGGCTCTAAAAAAGGAGTGTTCACTAATAAAGAAGGAACACTGACCAATGATTTCTTTAAGAATTTATTGAACATGAATACAACATGGCAAGCAACTACCGATAAGCAAAATGTTTTTGCCGGTAGCGACAGGAAAACCGGAGATGTTAAATGGAGCGGTACTCGTGCCGATCTGATTTTTGGTTCAAACTCAGAACTAAGAGCAATTGCAGAAGTCTACGGTACAAGCGATTCAGAAGAGAAGTTCGTAAACGACTTTGTAAAAGCTTGGGATAAAGTGATGAACTTGGATCGATTTGATTTGAGGTAGTTTACTTTCCATAAATTCACGCAATTAAAAAAACCCTTCAGAAAACTGAAGGGTTTTTTTAATTAAATAATTTCTAATGCTTTTTTGGAGCAGGAAAATAGGTTTCTTATTTGAAGAATGGAGAATAAATATAGATTCTTATAAAAAATAAAACTGTAACAAATATTTAGATAATGTCTCCTTTAACTACATGCTTATAGTTTTGTTGATATACAACTTTAACGTTGTGTGTTACATAAACATATTAGTAGTCAAATTTTAAACAAATGGGTTGGGTATTAATAGACGGCAGGTTCAACCACTTTATTAACCAGTAGTCCTAGTGAATTCCGAGTTATTTCACAGGATAAAACAATATTGATGAATATGCCTTTAAACAAAATAGGTGTTTCAGCGGGATGGACTCATGGTTTTGTAAGTAACACTTGTGTTGTGGAAGAAAGCTTTTTTGGAAATCATAAAGGCTTAAAATGTTCATATTTCGTCTCTGGTATGAAAGCATCATTTGGTGATAGTGGCTCTCCCGTATTTTTTGACTACGATACACCAGCAGGTGATGTTGAGTTAGTAGGGATATTATATGGAGTTAGGGCTAGTGAACAAAAATCGGCCTTTAGTCCTATTGCAGGTTTAGAGCAAGATTTAGGATCTTTTGATGCTAGCGACGCTCCAATTTCTGTATATATTACAGGTTTGGGTCTTGTTCAATCTACCGGAAACGAAACTTGGTATGCAAATGTTCAAGATCAAGATGGTAGTGTTAGTTATCAATGGAAAATTAAATGGAGTGGGAGTAGTAGCTATACTAATTTGGGCACAGGTTCTAGCCAAACTATTAACATCACTAATGATACTGATTTTACATTAAAGCTTATCGTTACTGATTCTTCAGATTCAGATGAAGACATACATCCAGTAACAGTTACTCTGTCTGGTTGTACACCAACTGATCCTTGTGGATTATAATATGAAAAAACTTTTCTTAGCATTATTTCTTTTTACCAACTGTGTAACAGGTTCTTCTGATGATGATCCTGTTATACAAGAATGGTATTATTTTGACCAAGCTCCGGCCCCATATGAGTTAACAGTGGAGTATGAGGAAGTAGGGAATAGTTTGGAATTGAAATTATATTTAGAGAATAAATCGGATAGCACAAGACCATTAGTTTTTGGTGGCTATGAACTTGGACAACCATATATTTTTGTAGTGTTAGATTCTGATTCTACCATCATATGGTTGGAATATGATGGAACTATAGATCTTCTAGGTGTAGTTGTACCAATAGAGCCCGGAAAACAACTCGTACATACCGCTACCTGGAAATTCGATTCAAATTATAACAGGAAAGTAAGAGCTAATGAAACATATACTATCTATGGGTATGGTAATTTTTCTTATGATTGGAATAATTCGCTTGATATAGTTGAACCTAGCGTATATATGTCTAATCCAATAGAATATATGATAGAATAAAAAAGGCTTTTCAATTGAGCGGGAGACGCCCCGACTTTTCGGGGGAACCCGCGACCCTGACCTTGGTCCCAAAGGCCCGGGATGCTCTACCAGTCGAGCTATTTAGAGTATTCATTTTCTTGGGAGTTGATGAGCTTCTCAATGAACACTCTGCTTTTTTGCTTTTTGATAAACCGCTCCCATTTCAAAGCTTCAGTTTTTGAATCAAAATTTTTAGCATATTTCAGAATCCAGGGAAGCCCTGATTTCGTTGATCTGGTTCCGCCTTGATTGTGTCGTTCCAATCTTAAATCAATACCAACAGAAGTTGAACCAATATAATAACGGTTTTTAGTTTCGCTGTATATGATATAAGTTAGATGGGCTTCCATACTATAAAATAAAAAAAGGCAACCAAATTAACTTTGATTGCCTTTATAAATGAGCGGGAGACGGGATTCGAACCCGCGACCCCGACCTTGGCAAGGTCGTGCTCTACCAGCTGAGCTACTCTCGCTTTTCAATAAAATTTCATTTCTGAAACGGTTTTAAATATAAGGCGGATTTGCTTTACAATTCAACCTTAATTTTGAGAATTTATCGTATAGTTTCAGGAAGCTTTTTCTTCTTCCCGCATCTTCCGGCATTTACAATTAATACCATATTCCTCACAAAGAGGATGATCAGGTGCAGAAGAAATTCGAGCTTTGCAGGGTCCTCGGCCGTGGTGGATCATCAAATGAGAAAGATCGGTCCAGTTTTCCTGAGGGAATAACGCCATAAGATCACGCTCGATCTTATCCGCATTCTTTTCATGTTTAGTTAATCCGAATCGATTTGAGAATCGTTTAACGTGCGTATCTACCACAACGCCTTCATTGATTCCAAAGGCATTTCCCAGAACCACATTTGCCGTTTTACGTGCGGCGCCACGAAGTTTTAAGAGATCATCCATATTTTGGGGGACTTCTCCATCAAACTCTTCGGTAAGAATAGTAGAAGTTTCTTTCAATGATTTGGCTTTATTTCTGAAAAATCCTGTTGTTCGAACAAGCTCTTCCAACTCTTCCAAAGGGGCTTGTGACATCAATTCCGGAGTCGGATACGTTTCAAAAAGAGCCGGAGTTACTTTATTGACACGAACATCGGTGCATTGTGCACTTAAAATGGTAGCGATCAAAAGCTCAAAAGGATTGCGATGATCAAGCTCACATTCAGGATTCGGGTAATACGTATAAAGCTCTTTAAGAATTTCTTGAGCTCGTTCTTTCTGCTTTTTAGTTTTTCTTGGGAGTTTCGGCATGAATAAAATTATTTTTTAAAAACTGTGTTCGATTTTAAATATTACATAGGATAAACTCTAGCGCCATTCCTGCGCAGGCATTCGAAGTGAAATGACTCTTATTCGAGTTCAAGTTCTAAACTTAAAGATTGTACTACAGATAAGGAACTTATGTGTAATATAGTTTCTAAATTCCTATAATGAATTTCTTCCATAAATATAAACGATCGGAACTGTACGCAATTTTTGCACTCTTTATTCTGATGTTGATCTATATTTGTAGTTTTATAGACCGACAGATCATCGCTGTGTTGGCATCTCAGATAAGTGCTGAATTAAATTTTTCAAACACTCAGGTTGGGATTTTATACGGTCCGGCTTTTTCGGTGGTTTATGCCTTTTGCGGAATATTTATGGGGAGATTGGCGGATCAATTTCCCAGAAAGTATATTATTTTATCGGGTTTGGTAATCTGGAGTTTAATGACTTTTGCGAGTGGTTTTGCCAACTCTTTTGCCTTCTTGGTTTCGGCCAGGTTCGCCATCGGAATCAGCCAGTCTGCATTAAGTCCTTCGGTATATTCCTTACTAGCTGATTATTTCCGCCCAATGCATCGAGCAAGAGTTTTTTCAGTCTATGCTTCGGGAATATTTATTGGTGTGGGACTTTCCTTTTTAATTGGAGGGTCTATAGCTCAAACATATGATTGGAGAGTGGCATTAAAGATAGTTGGTTTACCGGGAATTGGACTAGCTCTTTTAGCCTTTTTCCTGCTTAAAGAACCCAAAAGGAAAAATTCAAATAATTCAACTATTCAGGGTCAGAGTTTTTTAGAAGTTTTACTATTTATTCTAAAAAAAAGAACTGTGAGATATCACTTGATGGGATTTTCCTTACTAGCTTTAAGTGGATATACTATTCTGGCATTTATTGGAACCATTTTAACGGACGTATTCTCAGCATCAAATCTTATCAGTAAGTATGGATGGTTTATGTTTGCAACCGGAGTGAGTGTAAATCTTTCAGGTTGGGCTGCTGATAAATTGGCGATCAAGTTTGGCGATGAGAAAAGGTTTGTATTGGGAATAGTGGCAGCGCTTGCCGGACTTCCTCTTTACTATTTCGGGTTATTTGCTGAAAGTGCTTTTCTTGGTTTGATGTTGATCGGGAGCGCTAACGTTATTTCTTCTTCATATAATGGGGTTGCTGCGGCACTTATTCAGGATTTTGTTGATTCAAAGATGCGTGGTGTTGCCGGATCGATCTATTTATTTGTAATTAGTATTGTAGGTTTCGGGATTGGTCCACCGGCTACGGGCTGGCTTATGGATAATATTTTTACAGGATCTAAAGGACCTTCTCAAGCAATGTTTTTTGTATTTACGATTTGTGGAATTTTGGCCACAATTTGCTTTTTTAAAGCAATGCAAAGTTATGAATCTGATAGAGTACCAGAAGAACTGAGTTAATATTTCGTCTTGATCTCATTTGCACGAAACATTGGATCCGCTGCCTGTAAGATTTTTAAACGCAACTGATAATTATAATCGGGGTTAGATTTTAGGAAATCACGAACTGTTTTTACAGCTGATGTTGAACTATAATTTCTAAGTGTTCTGCTGGTCCACCCGGCAGGGAAAAAGATGTCCCCGGTTTGTTGAATTTCTTGTAGAAGTTCCAAACTTGGTAAGATATATTTTTCAGAATTTCCCATCCGAAGAGGATGATGAAGATTACCTAAAGCTGATAATACCCAGGATTCTGTTTCTCTCTGCTCTTCATTTTTGAGTGAATCAAAAAACTTATCTCTTACATTCTGGTCATTTGAAAGCGATGGGATTAAAAACTCAAATCTTTGTTTTCGGTCTGTATTTTGAATCCTATCCAGTTGCTGTGAAGTGATATATTCACTTTGCTCAGGTAACTTTATAGCCAGTGAGGATGCGAGTTCGATAAAATCATTTTCTGAAAGAGTTAACCCTTCAATAGTATTTTCTTTGTTCCAGATCGAATAAAGTTTAGAAAGCGCTTCATTGGAGAGGGCAAGATTACGGTAGTTATTAAAGAATATTTTTTTTGTGCTGGATTCGTTTTGCTCGATCATTTGATTCCATAATAATTCTTCAATTTCCGAGCTTAACTTAATGCGAAACTCTTCACTTAGCAGGTTCCAGTAGATAGAATTGATATGTCCTAAAGATAGATTTAAGATCAATTGATTTTCTTCTTCCGGAACAATTTTCAATAACATTTCCAGATAAAATGTCGGATCAGCGACTCCTTCAAGTACGTTCTCATAGGCATTAATCAACAATGAACCTCGTTCTATATCTTTCATATATTGCCAGTGCTTGAAAGAATTGTTGTCGAGAGGAAAGAACCCATAACCAATACCGGTTGAGTTCAAAAGCGTTGATAAGGCTTCAACTTTATTCAAACGTACAAAATTTTCTCTGTCTGTTACATCTACATCGTATCTGTAAATAATGCTATCAGCCTGTAGAGCAAATACGTTAAGTTTTTGAAGCCATAACCGATTTTCTCCCTTTGGATCTTTCTGTACTAATGTGTTGTACTTCATTTCGGTTTTTCCATAAACAGCTTTGATTGGCTTATACTCAAAATTAGGCCTGCCTGCAGTGTTTACCCAAACGTTACTCCATAAATTGAGATCAGTATTAGTTTTTTGATCCAGAATAGATATAAGGTCCGGCCAGGTAGCGTTATCAAAACTAAAGGTCGTTAAGTATTCACGGAGACCTTTTTGAAAAGACTCTTCACCAACCAGCATTTCGAGCTGTCTCATCATTATGGGAGCTTTATTGTAAATTATTGCTCCATACATAGTTCCGGCTTCATTCAAGTTCGGAAGCTGCTGACGAATAGGATTAGCTCCTTCGGTACGATCAACCGAATAAGCAGAAGGATAATGGCGGACCAAAAAATTTAACTCGTGATCAATATCAGGAAAATCGGGATTCACAATTTTTGATGCCATAAAATTAGCAAAAACTTCTTTTGTCCAAACATCATTAAACCAGTTCATAGTAACAAGATCTCCAAACCACATATGGGCTGTTTCATGTGCTATTAGGCTGGCTCTGCTCAGCAAGCGAGTGTCAGAAGGTGATTCATCTAAAAAAAGACTTGAAGCTCTATATTGGATAGCTCCCACATGTTCCATTCCACCATATTGAAAGCTTGGAATCAATGCGAAATCAAATTTCTTAAACGGATATTTTATTCCGGTATACTCTTCCAACCAGGTGAGCGAAGACGCATGAAGTTGAAAAATATCATTCAGGTTCCGTTCCACTTTTTCCTGATCGGTTTCACGATGAAGCATAGTCATTTCACGATCATTGATCGTTTTGGTGACGCGTTCAAATTCGCCTGCCACAAATGAAAATAAGTAACTGCTTATGAGATCCGATTCTTCAAATTCCCAAGTAGTTTCATTCTCTGAGGATACCATGCTTTTTACAGGAGCATTAGAAATAGCTTCCCATCCCAGCGGAGTTTTTAATGTAAGTAAATACCTTGCTTTTAGATTTGGTTGATCGAACAGTGGAAAAGCAGTTCTTGCTCTGTCAGGAACAAAAAGAGTATATAGAAATTCGTCTTTTCGATTCAGCGAGTTATCTCCCGCAATGAAACCAATCTCAATTTTATTAGAACCACTTTTTAATAGAGAAACCGGCAAGAGAATATGTTCTTTCTCAAAAATTATATTCGTTTCTGTTCCATTTACAGTAAGTGAAAGAATATGGTCGTTCTCTTCTTTGAAATCTAAAGGAAGGTCGATCAGGTTTTCTTTGAGATTGAAATCTATTGAGATATTACCTGAAATAGACTCTTCTTTTTCGGAAGGAATATCTAAGGCAAGTTCATACCTAATATCTGATAATTTGGATTTTCGGTATTCTGCAAGTTCTAAAGAAACACCGGGAGTATTTTCAACAATTCCCGAGCAATTCAAAGAAAAAGAAAAAACAAAGATCGAAAAGAAGAAAAATGAGATAGATTTCATATCAACAAAAAATAAAAATGGTTTATGGGCGGAATAATAAAAAACCTAGCCAATAAATAGGATAGGTTTAAATCTTTTTTAGCTAACTCCTGATCACCGAACAGCAACCAGAGTTATATCAAAAATTAAATTCGTATTGGGTGGGATAGGACCCACTCCCGAAGAGCCGTATGCGTAAACCGATGGTATGTAAAGTGTAATGGAGCCGCCTTCGCCAATTTTTGGAATTCCAAGCTGCCATCCTGTAATTAAAGAACTCAACGGAAATCCAATAGCGTTATCACTTGAGTCGACAATGTCTCCGTTAAGAAAGCGACCTTCATAAGTTACAAATACATTATTGCAAAGTTCGGGAGTAACATCACTTCCCGGGTCATT
>Ga0189291_100343_pt1 | contig 19983 bp, 26 predicted proteins | sample UW1redminimetaG_FD_130331 | JGI IMG/M metagenome (GOLD analysis project Ga0189291, IMG submission 130331) | Marine microbial communities from the Costa Rica Dome - UW179B-red mini metaG | ecosystem: Environmental > Aquatic > Marine > Oceanic > Photic zone | place: Costa Rica: the Eastern Pacific... | reverse complement strand
TTGCGAGCGCTTGAACGGCACCCCCAGAAAGTGCCTGGGCTGGCGGACGCCGACTGAGGTGTTCAGGGAAGAACTGATGAAACTGAGATAGCGGAAACCGTCGCAACGACCCTTGAGAGTCCAAAACTGCAAGGCAAACTGGTGTTCAAAACCACACCGGAAAACGCCGGTTCGTCGTCATGTGCGGATATCCCCTTCTGGATCCGGCCAACTATTTTGGGTTGAAGTGCACGCGATATTCCACCACTAGAGGTAGTGATTTGAGATCGAGCCACAGGCCTGATCTAACCAAAATGGAATACGGAATATGCCTAATACACTTAGAAACAAGTTTCAGAATTTTGCCAAAGGTTCGGCCCTGGTTGTTGGTTTGATGCTGGCGGCCTCTCAGGCGGATGCCATGTGCCGCGGTACGCCGGTGATCAAACTGAGCGATGGCAGCGCAGGATGTGTGATCAAGAAAGAACCGACAGAGATCACGCGCACAAGATCGATGGTTGGCGTCGGGGCGCCTGCGAGGCTCAGCTCCGCGATGAATGGCGCTGTGGTTGAGGTTAACTATGCTGGTGAAAACGCTGGCAGCAAGATCAGTCGCACCCTCGTCGCAAAACGTGCAAAGGAGATTTGCCTGACCTTCAACAAAGAGCTTCTTGAAGAAGTCAAAAAACCGGGAAATCCATTTATGGTCGTGGTGCAGACCTGGGGAAAGAAGCCGCAATGGGCCGAGCGGACATTCTTCACAAAGAACTGCTGGATCAAACGAGGAAACCGTCCTTAACGCAAGAAAACCGGGGGGGGCGGCCCCTCCTCCGGTTTGTCCGCATGCCACAGCAGCTACGCTGGATTGGTCACATAATATGCGGAAATGCACCACTTCTTCCATAAGTTGCGCGTCCATGCTGCGCTGCTGCTGGACAGCGCGGTCTATGGGTCGTTAACTGATTGTATTGAATATGAGAGTTCTGCAATGCCATCTGTTTTGATCCTGAACGGCCCGAACCTGAACCTGCTTGGCACCCGCCAGCCCGAGGTTTATGGCGCAACCACTTTGGCAGATATTGAAAAGCTCTGTGTCGATGCCGGTGCTGCACTTGGTCTTGATGTGGCTTGTTTTCAGTCCAACCATGAAGGCGCGATGATCGATCAGATCCATGCCGCCAAGGGCACCCATGACGGGATTGTCCTGAATGCGGGCGCCTACACCCACACCTCTATTGCACTGATGGATGCGATTGCTTCGGTCGAACTGCCGGTTGTCGAAGTGCATCTGAGCAATATTCACGCCCGAGAAAGTTTCCGCCATCGGTCGTATATCGCGCCGGTGGCCATTGGGCAGATCTGCGGATTTGGGGCCAAAGGCTATGCTCTGGCACTGGATGCCCTTGCGGATGTATTTGCACGAAAATGAGCTTGCAGGAATATCTCGATGGTCTGGTCCGGTGCCCCTCTCTTGAGGCGCTGTGGGATCTGCACACCCAGAAAATGGCCGAATACGGTTTCGACCGGCTGATCTATGGGTATACCCGTTACCGGACGTCAACGTCGCTTGGTGACCCCGAAGACTTTATCATTCTGACCAATCACTGCCGGTCTTATACGGATGAATTTCTGGGCGCCGGTCTCTATTACGATGCCCCTATGGTGCATTGGGCGCTGGCCAATGACGGCGCCTGCAGCTGGACCGTGATGCATGAGATGGCGCAGGCCAAAGGCATGACCCCCGCAGTGGAACGGGTGCTGGATTTCAACCGCCGTATGGGGGTTCATGCAGGCTATACCGTCAGCTTCAAATCCATTTCTGCGCGGTCCAAGGGAGCCATTGCATTGACCGCGCGGCGCGACCTTGATCAGGCGGCCATTGATGCGGTCTGGGCCGAACATGGCGACGATATCAAGGTGATGAACGATGTTGCTCATCTCAAGATTCTCACCCTGCCCCAAAACACCGCCAAACACGCCCTGACCCCGCGCCAACGCGAGGCATTGCAATGGGTGGGCGACGGCAAGACCACGCAGGATATCGCGCTTTTGATGGGGTTAACGGCAGCAACCGTGGAAAAGCACCTGCGTCTGGCGCGTGAAACCATGGGCGTGGAAACCACCGCACAGGCAGTTCTGAAGGCGGCCTTCACCAACCAGATGTTTGTGATGGACGTCTGATCCGGCCCAAAGGTATGGAATCCCTTACTGGCGCGGATTGGCGTCATGACGCAAGGTAAGCCCGTCCCGTGTACGCGGTTTGGCCGTGGGACGCTGCCCAATATACCCTTTTGATTATGAGGCTCTGTTCGGGTTCCTGTTTGGTCGGGGCTTTTTTCGTTTCGGCTGACAGGGTTTTGCGCTCACAGTCCCAGCGCAACCTGGGGCGAGCGTATAGGCGGGCTTTGCCTCTCGGTCAAAGTCCGCCTATCTTTGTCCCCTGCCCCATTTGACCATTTGGACCGGCCACGAAAAAGGGCGGCTCCGATACCGGAACCGCCCCAAATACTTATTTTGTTGAGTGGCTTAGCCCTGTGCGGCTTTCGCAACTTCAGCAGCAAAGTCTTCTTTGACCACTTCGATGCCTTCGCCCACTTCGAGACGAACAAAACCGGTAATGGTTGCGCCGGCCTCTTTGGCGGCGTCGCCAACGGTCAGGTCAGGGTTCACTACAAACGCCTGGTTCAGCAGTGTCACTTCGGACATGTACTTTTTCATGCGGCCGACGATCATTTTCTCGATCACGGCTTCTGGCTTGCCAGATTCCCGTGCGATGTCCATCTGAACCTGCTTTTCTTTTTCGACAACCGCCGCGTCCAGATCTGCCTCGGACAGGGACGCAGGGTTCACAGCGGCGATGTGCATCGCAACCTGCTTGCCAAACGCCTCATCACCGCCGGTCATTGCAACCAGAACGCCGATTTTGCCCATGCCGGGTGCCGCGGCGTTGTGCACGTAAGACACAACTGCGTCGCCGTCGATTGCGGACATGCGGCGCACCGACATGTTTTCGCCAATCACGGCAACCGCGTCTGTCACGGTCTGCTCAACGGTTTTGCCGCCCATGTCGGACGCTTTCAGTGCGTCCAGATCAGATGCGTTCAGTGCAACCTCTGCAATGCCGCCAACCATTTTCTGGAAGTCTGCGTTTTTGCCAACAAAGTCGGTTTCGGAGTTCACTTCAACCGCGACACCGTGGCCGCCATTGACCTGAACAGCCACCAGACCTTCGGCCGCCGTCCGGCCAGATTTTTTGGCCGCTTTGGCCAGACCTTTGGTGCGCAGCCAATCAACCGCGGCTTCCATGTCGCCGTTGTTTTCAGTCAGCGCCTTCTTGGCGTCCATCATGCCTGCGCCGGTGCTGTCGCGCAGTTCTTTCACCATAGATGCTGTAATCGCCATCTTTTGGTTCTCCTTTGGAATCATGGGATCTGGGGCAGGTGATCCCTGCCCCATATTTCAACGCTGTGAAACGTGCCGATCAGTTGGCTTTTTCAACAGTCTCTTGCTTGGATTCGATATCCAACGGTGCATCTTTGGACATCGCGTCGTTTGAAACAGTCTCGGAGGACGCATTGCCAACTTCAACGCCATCGCTGAGCGCTTCTTCGACAGGTGCTTCTTCCATCGCGCCCAGATCAACGCCTGCCGCGCCCAGTTGTGCGGACATGCCGTCCAGGGCTGCGCGGGCTGCCAGATCGCAGTACAGCGCAATGGCGCGTGCCGCATCGTCGTTGCCTGGGATGATGTAGTCGATGCCATCCGGGGAGCAGTTGGTGTCAACCACCGCCACAACCGGGATGCCCAGTTTGTTGGCTTCGGCCACGGCCAGCGCTTCTTTTTTCACGTCGATGACGAAGATCAGGTCGGGACGACCGCCCATTTCGCGGATACCGCCGAGGGAGGCTTCAAGCTTGCCCTGGTCACGTTCCATGCCCAGACGCTCTTTCTTGGTCAGACCTTCAAAGCCGCGCTCGGACTGTTCGTCGATGTTTTTCAGACGGTTGATGGACTTGGACACGGTCTGCCAGTTGGTCAGTGTGCCGCCGAGCCAACGGTGGTTCATGTAATACTGTGCGCATTTTTCCGCGGCTTCTGCCACAGGCTGCGAAGCCTGACGCTTGGTGCCGACAAAAAGGATGCTGCCGCCTTTGGCGACCGTTTCACGGATCACAACCAGCGCCTGCTCCAGCAAAGGAACGGTCTGTGTCAGGTCCATGATGTGGATGCCGTTGCGCGCGCCATAGATGAACGGACCCATACGTGGGTTCCAGCGCTGCGTCTGGTGGCCGAAGTGTACGCCTGCTTCAAGCAATTGGCGCATGGAGAACTCAGGAAGAGCCATGTCTTTATACCTTTCCGGTTTAGCCTCATCGGGGGTATGACAGCGGATGCTGCCAACCGGCGGACGTTTGAGGATTTCTCCCCCAAAGGCCCAACCCCGACTGCGGGTTCAAGTGCCGCGCGTATAGATCAGCATTGGGTCAAGCGCAAGGGGCCATGGGTGCAATCGTGATCTGGCCGCCCTACCCCCGAAAATATGGACAAACGGCGCGGAGTTGCTCAGGGTATGATCATAAAAACACCATCAGGGGAACACCACATGATCAAACTGACCTCTGCGGCCCTTGCCGCATGCCTTGCAATGCCGGTCTTTGCCGCGCCGCTGACCCTCACGCCAGCCGATCCGCAACCGAATGCGGATGATCTGTCGCCGGGGTTGGCGGTGTCCTATGCCTATCCCAAAGAGGTGCGCACGCTGGAACAGGCAGACGCCGCCCTGCAAAGTGCCAAACCTGGCCCTGCGCTGGTCGGGCTGTCTTATCTGGACGGTGATGATGGGGATCTGACGCTGACCTCGACCTCGCACAAAAAGGTTGCGGCAGAGATCACCGGCTATCTGCGTTTTGACGCGGCTGGCACGTTTGAGATCGATTTTTTCAGCAATGACGGCATCCGGGTGGAGCTGGGCGGACAGCAGGTCGCGCTTTATGATGAGGTCCACGCTTGCGAATCCGCGGGCTTGCAAGAAGTCGAAGTGCCCGTGGCCGGTTGGTATGCCATCAAGGCCACCTATTTTCAGCGCAAAGGCACCGCCTGCCTGATGATGGACTGGAATGCAGACGGATCCCTCGGCCCTGTCCCGGACAGCGCCTTTGCCTATTCCAAGTGATCGCTAACTGATCGGTCGGGGCTGGACAGTTGATGCCCTGACCTCACGGCCGTTTCGCTGGCCTGTGCCAATGCCTTGCGATTTGGGTAATCGCGCACAGGCATTGGTGCGTGATAGGCCACATGTACACGTCCTTGTCGTGCGGGCGCCAATGTCGCCAAGAGATGCGATCCAAAGGACATATCCCCCCACCAGCCATAGAACCGCGGGTCGGTGCCATCTGGTGCGAAATAGGTGATTGTCACGGGTTGAACCGCGATCTCGTCCTTAAGATTCTCCGCAAAGAAAGCCTGAAAGAGCGTTGTTTTAAAAGGAATAACCTGCATTCCGTCCGTGCTGGTCCCCTCGGGAAAGAACAATAACTTATGCCCGGCCAGCAGACGCGCTTCGAACACTTGGGTTTGCTCTTTGGCCTTTGCGGGATTGCGCTCGATGAACACGGTGCCAGTGGCCCGCGCCAGCCAGCCAATGCCCGGCCAGCTGGCCACTTCGGACTTTGACACGAAGTAAATCCGCTTTGCCGCGTTCAACACGAAGATATCGAGCCATGAGGAATGGTTGGCCACGACCGCCCCGCGCCCCTTCATCGGTGCGCCGCTGTTGCTGTAGCCGATCCCCAGGATGCGCAGCGCGTTCCGGCAGACAAATTGGGTGATATGGGGAGTGACCGGGCGGTGGAGCCCATAGAGCGGTTGTTCGATCAGGCGCACAATCAGAAGGATCAAAAGCCCGCCAAACACCAAAATGCCAAGGGCGACCACCCGCAGAACAACGCGCACCCAGCCCCAGAACCGGATCGGCGGAAAGGCGGGTGGCACGCCGCTGTCCCATGCGATGCTCATCGACGTTCTCCGCGATAGATTTTCGATTGGCGGGCATTCATCTGATTGGTGTCCATGATCAGGCAGACATCAACCGTGTTAAAGGCATGATCGACATAGGCGCCTTCACCCACCATGCCGCCAAGGCGCAGATAGGCCTTGATCAGGCTGGGCATTTGCAACATCGCGGCTTTGCGATCCAGTTCAGCTTCGCCCAGCAAGTTCATGTTTTGAAACGATGTGTCCCGTGCTTTCACCCGCAGATCTGGCGGCGCGAGATGGCGATGGTGCAAAAAGGACAGGGGTTGCTTCAACGCCGATACATCCGTGCCGTGAAAGCTCGCCACACCAAAGAGCACTTCGATCTCATGCTGCGTGATGTAATCGGCAAGCCCTGACCACAGGTGATGCATAGCCATGCCGCCGCGATAGTCAGGATGCAGACAGGACCGCCCCAGTTCAAGAATGCGTCGCCCGCAGGTTTCTAGCAGGGTCAGGTCGTATTCGCCGGAAGAATAAAAGCCCCCTGCCCGCTGCGCCATATCCTGTTGCATCAAACGGTAGACACCGACCACCGCGCCGGTGGTATCATCAAGCAACAAAAGATGGTCGAGAAAGGGATCAAACCGGTCCCGTTCGAGGCCGGCATCGTGGTCCACCATTGCACCGCCGCCGCCCAGTTCCGAGACAAAGACATCATAGCGCAGGCGCTGTGCTGCTTCCAGATCCGCGTCGGTTTGTGCCAGTCTGACATGAAACCCGCCGGTCGCCTGTTGGGTCATCGGCATGTGATACCCCTTTGATGCGTTCGAGGTCTGATAGGCAATTCCCCCCCGGTACGCAATATCGCGAAGTGACGCCTGAAAATGGCACGCGCGCGGGCCGCCATTAACTAAATCTTTCGTAAATTAACTCTTTTTCAATCAAGATGTGGCATCAAAGACCGGCATCAATGCAATTCGGAAACTGTCTATGACAATTTTACCTTCGTCCCTGAAGTTCACGGTCAACTTGCCGCCGATGTTGCTTTGGACCTGTCCGATGCCCCATTCCGGGCGATCGGGATGGCGGGCCAACATGCCGGGCGTGAAAATCGCATTCAAATCTTCCATCAGCTCGCCTTTCAAAGACAGTGGTATCGCCCATGACCCCCGCACCTAATCTTGTCGCATTGGTGGGCAGCCGGATCTGCCATGATCTGATATCCCCCATCGGCGCGATCAACAATGGACTTGAACTGATGTCGCTGTCTGGCGCGGGTGCGGGGCCGGAAATGTCGTTGATCGGGGAAAGTGTCGGCAACGCCAGTGCCCGCATCCGGTTTTTCCGCATCGCTTTTGGGGCTGCGGGGGATCAGATGATTGGCCAGACAGAGGTATGTGCGATCCTACGCGATCTCTATGAGGGCGGGCGTTTGACGGTGCATTGGCGGCCCACCACGCCGCAACCCAGGGCCGCTGTGCGCCTGGCATTTCTGGGGCTTCTGTGTTGCGAGACCGCAATGCCCTACGGCGGTACGCTTGACGTCACACAGCATCAGGGCGATTGGTCCCTCAAGGCGCAGGCGGACCGGCTGAGTGTCGAAGGCGGGCTTTGGGCCATGTTGACCGACACGGCCCTTGCGGAGGATCTTCTGCCCGCCCATGTTCAATTCGGCCTGATGCCGCAAATCGCATTGGACGAAGGGCGCAAAATCACCGTTCAGGCAGACGAGACCCGCCTGACGCTGACCTTTTGATCGCGTCGCCCTGCCCTTAGGCGCGGACTGTTCCGTCACCCGTCACCAGATATTTGAAGCTGGTCAGCTGCGCCGCGCCCACCGGGCCACGGGCATGCATCTTGCCGGTTGCGATCCCGATCTCTGCACCCATGCCAAATTCACCGCCATCGGCAAACTGGGTCGAGGCATTGTGCATCAGGATGGCGGAATCCAGCCGGTTCATAAAGGTCTGCGCCGCCTCTGCGTCTTCGGTCAGGATACAATCGGTGTGGTTCGAGCCATGGCGCCGGATGTGATCAATCGCGCCTTCCAGATCGGGCACAACCTTGGCCGCAATGATCATATCGAGGTATTCGTGTCCCCAATCATCAGCCGTGGCCGCAATGGTGCCCTCTATACCCGACAACGCCTCATCCACGCGCAGCTCCACGCCCGCGTCGATCAAGGCGCGCACAACGCCTTGCCCTATGGTGTTGGCCACATCCTGATGAATCAGCAGGCATTCCGCCGCGCCGCAAATGCCGGTGCGCCGGGTCTTGGCGTTCAGCACAACTTTCAGCGCTTTCTCAGGATCGGCGTCCTTGTCGATGTAGATATGCACAATGCCTTCGAGGTGGGCAAAAACCGGCACCCGCGCATCACGTTGCACCAGCCCGACAAGCCCCTTACCGCCGCGCGGCACGATCACATCGATGGTGTCCGTCATGGTGAGCATCTCGCCCACCGCGGCCCTGTCGCGGGTGGGCACCAGTTGCACAGCGTCCTCCGGTAAATTCGCATCGCGCAGACCCTGCTGCAAACAGGCGTGAATGGCTTGCGAGGAATGAAAGCTCTCTGACCCGCCACGCAGGATCACCGCATTCCCGGCCTTGAGGCAAAGCGCCCCTGCGTCAGCGGTCACATTTGGGCGGCTTTCGTAGATCACACCAATCACACCCAAAGGCGTGCGCACTCGCTTGATGTTAAGGCCCGTGGGCTGGTCCCATTCGGCAAGGATCTCTCCAATGGGGTCTGGCTGTTCGGCCACACTGCGCAGCCCGTCGACCATGCCTTGAATGCGCTCTTCGTTGAGCATCAGGCGGTCCATCATTGCATCGGACAACCCCTTGTCGCGACCATAGTCGAGGTCCTTGGCGTTTGCGGCGATGATCTCGGCACGGCGTTGCCAAACGGTTTCAGCGGCGCCGATCAATGCGGCATGCTTGCGCTCGGCATTGGCGTTGGCAAGAACGGCTGAAGCAGCCTTGGCACGGGCGCCGATATCGGCCATCAAAGCGGGGATGTTATCAATGTCTTTCATGGTCTTAGGCCTGATATCTGATCTGTTGCATTAAGGCTGTGTGTGGCATTGCCGTGGTTCAAAGTGCCATATCATCGCGATGAATCAAAGCGGCCCGTCCCGGATAGCCAAGGATCGCCTCGATCTCGTCGCTGCGGTGTCCGGCGATTTGGGCCGCTTCCTGCGAGGCGTAGCGGGTCAAACCGGTGCCGATCACATGCCCCTCGGGGGTAAGCAGCGCCACGGTGTCACCTCGGCCAAAGTCACCAGTCACGGCGGAAACTCCGGCGGGCAGCAGGGATTTGCCCCGCGACAATGCTGCGACCGCGCCCGCGTCGAGCGTGACACTGCCCTGCGGTTTCATCGCGGCGATCCAGCGTTTGCGTGCAGCCTGCGGATCTACCTGCGCGGTGAACCATGTGGCATTCGCGCCCTCCTCCAATGCGGTGAGCGGGCGAAGAACCGACCCTTCGGTGATCGCCATGGCGCAACCTGCCGCCGTTGCGGTGCGGGCCGCCATCACCTTGGTTTTCATGCCGCCTTTGCTGAGGCCCGATCCGGCATCTCCTGCCATCGCCTCAATCTCGGGGGTGATCGTGTCGATCACATCATAACGGATCGCAGTGGGATCATCGCTGGGATTGCCACTATAGAAACCATCCACGTCAGACAGCAGGATCAACTGATCCGCGCCCACGGTGACCGCAATCTGCGCGGCAAGGCGATCATTGTCGCCAAAGCGAATCTCATCCGTCGCGACGGTGTCATTTTCATTCACAATTGGCACCACGCCCAGGCTCAGCAACTGTTCCATCGTGGCGCGGCTGTTGAGGTAGCGGCGGCGGTCCGCGCTGTCCTCAAGGGTGACAAGCACCTGCGCTGTGGTGATGCCATGGGGGGCTAGCGCCTCTTCGTATGCGCGGGCCAGCCGGATCTGGCCGACCGCAGCTGCGGCTTGGGACTGTTCCAGCGCCAGCGTTGTGCGCGGCAGGCCCAGCACCCCCCGGCCCAAAGCGATGGAGCCGGAGGAAACCAGTACAACATCACAGCCAAGGCTCTTGAGCCAGTTCACATCCTGCGCCAGCCCCAGCAACCAGTCCGACCGCAACGCGCCTGACACCCGATCCACCAGCAAGGCGGACCCGATCTTGATCACGATACGTTTGGCGTCTTTCAGGGCTGCCACGGCGCTACATCTTCCTGAGGGCGGTGGCGCAACCGGTCATCGTCAATCTCGCCGCGCAATGTGCGCAAGACTTCGGTCACACCCTCACGGGCCACACCCGACATAAGCATCACAGGGCCGCCGGACGCTTTTTCCAATTCAGCAGAGGCACTTGCGCGTTCTTCCTCATCTAGAGCATCAATCTTGTTGAGCACGGTCACACGCGGCTTGCCAGCAAGATCACCGCCGTAGGCTTCCAATTCATTGATGATGGTATGGTAATCCTCTGCCACGGTTGCGGAGGTGCCATCCACCAGATGCAACAGCACCGCGCAGCGTTCTACATGGCCCAGAAACAGATCACCCAACCCGCGCCCTTCGGAGGCACCTTCGATCAGGCCGGGAATGTCGGCAACCACAAATTCAGTGTTGTCCACACCGACAACACCCAAGTTCGGATGCAGAGTGGTAAACGGATAGTCCGCGATCTTGGGGCGCGCGTTCGAGGTCGCCGCCAGAAACGTGGATTTGCCGGCATTGGGCAGGCCCAGCAACCCAACATCGGCGATCAGTTTCAGGCGCAGCCAAAGTGTGCGTTCGACGCCCTCTTGACCAGGGTTGGAGCGTCGTGGTGCCTGGTTGGTGGCGGATTTGAAATGCAGGTTGCCAAAACCGCCATTGCCGCCCCGTGCCAATTGGACGCGCTGGCCGACTTCAGTCAGATCCGCGATCACCGTTTCCTGATCTTCATCAAGGATTTCGGTGCCGACGGGCACCCGCAGGACGATATCCTCGCCATCCTTGCCGGTGCGCTGCTTGCCCATACCGGGCTGGCCGTTCTTGGCAAAGAAATGCTGTTGATAGCGAAAATCGATCAGCGTATTAAGCCCATCCACAGCCTCGGCCCAGACCGATCCACCCGTGCCGCCGTCACCGCCATCGGGACCACCATATTCGATGTATTTTTCACGCCGGAACGACACGCAGCCGCCCCCGCCCCCGCCGGAACGAATATAGACTTTGCACAGGTCGAGAAACTTCATCGGGTGGCCTTTCGAAAGGGCTTAAAGCTTGCGGCTATAGGTCCATGTGGGTACGGCAGCGTCACGCGCCACACAATAGGTTTCCGCGTCGCCCAGATAGATAAAGCCCGCATTGGTCAGCACTTTTGCCGAGGCAGGATTGTCATGATAGACGGCCGCAAACATCGCATCATTTTGCAGCGGGTTGGCGTTCACCAAGGCTTGCACGGCATCAGATGCCAAATGGGTGTTCCAGAACGCGGGCGCAACCCAATAGCCGACCTCGGATTGGTTGCGATCCAGACGGGTCAGCGAAATCAGCCCCATCACTTCGTCGCCGCCTGATTTCAGCCCGTCCATGACCCAAACGTCCTCTTCGCGTGGCTCTGCCATAGCGCGGGTGATAAAGGCCTCGATCGTGCCGGGGGGCAATGGATGCGGAATGGACGAGGTGTTCTTGGCCACGCGCGGATCGCTGGCGTACATTTCGATCAAGCCTTGATCAGAGCGCCGCAATGGGCGCAGATCAAAGCGGTCGGTCGCAATCACCTGTTGGTTCACTATTTTTTGCATTTCCATCGTCATGTCCCTCCTCCGAACAGCACGAAAAGAACAGAGGCAACGGTGAGCGCCGCCAATATCCACATCAAATAAGGTTCGCCCCGTGTCCCTGCCACGGTTTTTGCAATGCGATCACCTGCAAGTGTCCAGAGCGGATGCAGAATGATCTGGCAGGACAGCAATACCGCAGCAATTGTTGCAGTTGCGATAAGGCTGGGCGTGCCGGGCGTCACAAACGCGGTAAAACTGCCAACAATCATCGCCCAAGCCTTAGGGTTGAGCGGATGAACGATCAAGCCTGCGGCAAAGCCCGGCGCGGTGCCGGTGTCCTTGCCCTGTCCAAGGCGCAGATTGGCAACTTTCCAGGCCAGCCAAAAGATATAGGCCGCGCTGAGGTATTTGAGCGTTTCAAAGACCCATGCCGCACGGCCCGCCAGCTCCATCAAGCCAAAGCCGATGGGCCAGATGATCAATTGTTTGCCGAGGGCCACACCCACCACAAAAGGCAGTGCAGCGCGAAAACCAAAGCGGGCACCCGTGGCCATCAGCGCCATATTGGCGGGGCCAGGCGTGCCAACCTGACTTGCGGCAAAGACCGCGAGGGGCAGAACGGCGATGCTCATGCCGGCGCCCCATGCCCATTGCCCAAGGTCCGGCATCCGTCCACAACATCCAATCGCGCCAGACGCGGATCAGCATCCGTCAGAATGGGCAGGTTTGCTGTGATCATGGCACCACTCCTTTCTGGCTGGTGTTGTCAGGAGGGTCTTGAGCAAAAAAGAAAAGGGACCGGCGTTTCCGCCGATCCCTAAATTTTCTCAAACCTTTTGGGTACGGCTTATTCTGCGGCCTCCGCCACCGGCAGGACAGAAATGAACGTGCGGTTTTTCAGTCCCTTGTGGAACTGAACCGCGCCGTCGACAGTTGCGAAGATCGTGTGATCTTTGCCCATGCCAACGCCTTCGGCGGGCCAAAACTTGGTGCCGCGCTGACGCACGATGATGTTGCCGGGGATGACAGCTTCGCCGCCATATTTTTTCACGCCAAGACGACGACCAGCTGAGTCGCGTCCGTTACGGGATGAGCCGCCTGCTTTTTTATGTGCCATTTGGTCTCTCCTTAGCCTTTAGTCTTTTCTTGAGCCTGTGCGATCCAGCCTTCACGCTCGATCCGGCCTTTGAAAGACAGTTTCTCGTCCATCTCGGCAACGTCCGCTTCGGTCCAGGCTGCGATCTGTGCGAAGGTTGTGACACCCGCGTCATGCAGTTTCTTTTCCAGAGCCGGGCCAACGCCAGACAGTTCTTTCAGATCATCCGCGCCAGCAGCCGCTTTGGCTTTTGGTGCAGCTTTCTTTTCTGCCTTGGGGGCAGCAGCTTTTTCAGCCTTTGGTGCCGCGGCCTTTTTGGCCTTGGCTGGCTTGGCAGGGGCGGCATCGGCGGATGCGCCAGTGATAGCAGCAACAGCAGCGGCGCTCACGGAGCCTGTACCAACAGCCGCCGCAACGCCAGACTTACCAGCGCCGGACGCCATGATCTCGGTGATCTTGACCAGTGTCAGCTTCTGACGGTGGCCCTTGGTCCGCTTGGAGGAGTGCTTACGACGGCGTTTGACAAAGTTGATCACCTTGTCGCCTTTGATTTGATCGACAACTTCGGCTTGAACGCCTGCATCTTCGATCACCGGCGCACCAACCTGGGGGTTATCACCACCCAGCATCAGAACGTCGTTGAATTGAACTTTTTCGCCGGCACTTGCCGCAATACGTTCAACCCGGAGCATGTCGCCGGATTGTACCTTGTATTGCTTACCGCCAGTCTTGATGACCGCAAACATTGCGTCTTCCTTTACGTCGTTGCCGCGTTCTGTGGTCCCCTTGCGGGTGTTTCCGGATGGGCCTGCTGGCCTGATCCACCTCGAACAGCGCGCCCATTCGGGCGTCATTGATAAAAAACCCGAAAGCGGGAAACCCGCCGGGATGCGGGCTTATCGGGGGAATACCTGTTTAAGTCAAGCAGCTTTCCGGGCAAATCTGCATTTATCAACCAGCGACCAAGCTGCCCCAGCGTTTAAAGCTCCTGTGCGGTCATATTCAAGGCCACAGCGCGGCCCAAAGCATAGGAAATATCCTCATAGGCTTTGCCAAACCCGTCAAACAGCGCGGCGTTCAGGGATTGCCCGGCCCGCGTCTGCGCAAAGGCGACATAAGCGGCCAGTTCCGCATCGCTGAGCGGCGAATAGGCCAGCAGCATATACCCATAAAGCCATGCGGTTGTGTCTTCGGTGATCTCGTCGATCTCGCTGGCGACATCGCGTAGAATATCCTCATCAGACATCTCAAGTGCCCCGCCCGTGACCAGCCCGCGCATAAACTGGTAGTTGGCGTTCATGGCGCTGGTGACGTTACGGTTGATCATGTCGCCGCCCTCTACCATCTCGCGGATCAGGGCGAGCCTTGGGTCATCGCTGCCCGCCAGCGCGGCATAACGGTCCCTTGCCGCTGCTTCGATGTCAGGGTCTTGAATGGCGGCACGGGCGGAATTTTCCAGATCGACAATCTGGATGCCCAGATCGGTGCTGAAAAACGCAATAACCTCGCCCCGATCTGCGCCAAAAACCCCGATTTTCAGATCGCGGCGAACCATTTCCACCATCCGCTCCGGGTCATAGATCGCGGCGACCTGTTGCTGCCAGCCTGCCCCGCCTTCGCCGGCAAGCATATCATTGTTGAGATCCTCGGCGTAGCTGATCCCCTCTTCGCGCAGGATCAGTGCGGCCTCGCGCAGTTTCAGAACATCGACCAGCACGGTCAGCCGTGCGTCGGCCCAAGCGGGTGCCAAGGCCAGCATGAACAGCAGCGGCGCGATCAGAACGGCACGTATCATTTACAAATCCTGACTGGGCTGCATGCCCGACAGCCGCGCCGCGACTGCCTCAAACCGGTTTGCCATAATCTCGTATTGCACGGCGTTCATCAGGGCATAGACCTCCTGCATCTTGGGATGGGCAAGGGCCTCGGCATAGATGCTGACCTCCTCATCCGAAAACGCCTGATAAGTATAGGCGGAACTGGCCAGCGCACTTTGTTTGACGGAGGCCCGCAAATCGTCTTCCTGGCTGCGCATCGCCTCGCGCAGGTCCGGCTCATCCATGCGCAGCTCAATCACTCCGGCCCCGGCAGCGGCCAGCAGAAACCGGATCTGCACCTCCTGAATGGCACGAATAGAGCTGCCCGCCACATCGGTGGCATCGTTGAGATCACGCAGGATATCCACTCGCGGCGATCCGATTTGTTCCAATCCGGCCAGAATTGCGCCGCCCGCCTCTGATTTCAGGCCGTCCTCGTCGATCATATGAGAGGTGTTCTCCGCCTGGACCAAGCGTTTGCCCAGATCGCTGGCGTAGAAATTCGCGGCATGAACCAGCAAATCATCGCTGAGCGTGGTGCCAAGGATCTCTAGCGCCATGCCATGCATCAGCTCGGTGTCAAAAACCTCGCTGACCAGCCGCGACCATTCAGAGCCAAAGGCATCCGCCTCAATGCCCAACATCTGCGGCGCGGAATCTGCTGACAGCCGGATGCTCTCCAGCGCGACGTCAAATCCGGTGACTTCCAGAAAAGCATCAAGCTTTTGTTGATCCGCCGCCTCAGCGGGCCGGTGCGACAGCAAAAGCGTCAACCCCATCATCACGGCGAATATCGGAAAGCGAAGCGCGGCAGTCATAAGGCATCCTTTGCTGGGTCTTCTTATAACTTAGGCAATCATCGGCGCGGGGCAATGAAATTTCCCGTGTGCCGCCAAAAGGCGCCTATCGCCCCTTGTCACTGCGCCCCAAGCCGACTAAATGGGCGCACCAGACCCCCGCGGAGAGGTGCCGGAGTGGTCGAACGGGGCGGTCTCGAAAACCGTTGTGGGTGCAAGCCTACCCAGGGTTCGAATCCCTGTCTCTCCGCCAGAATATCCTTTAAGCAATTGATTTTGAGTTATATTCACGGGAGTACTGCAGAATACCCCACAAAAAGCCCCATGGTTTTTGCGCTCTTAAGCCAGCAACACGTATTCCTTCCTTCCGATCCCCAAAGGGGTACACGCACCGATCCAAAACAGGTCTGCTTTGGCCGGTCCCATTGATTCTCTATCAACGGTCAATCACGACCGAGCCAACAAGCCCAACCAACGCAGCGGCCTGATCACTCAGCAATATGACCATCCGCCGCTTCGACGCAGACAGCCAATTTGGCAGAAGCAGCGCCGACACTTGGCAGGTCAACATCCAAACCAAATTCAAACATCACATACTGCCGCGCCAGTTTCCGGCGTTACAACGGATGGCTTGTTGATATCTTGAACAATGAGATCAGCCCCTTTGAAGCAAAAGGTCATATGTAGTTCGGCTGCTGTGGTGGCGGTGCCTTGAGATACCATATCGTCCAGGATTTGGTTTTGAGCTCGCACAATCTGTCCGGCCGCCAGGTCTGTAAACACCAGAGCGATCGCGTTGATTTCGTAAACCCCATATTTGGCCCCCAGCTGGCTGGCCATAGAATCCAGAGAAATAACGCGAGAGCCAAGGAAGGGAACACGTAAATCTGAACGGGGATCAACATCCAGATCAGCTTCACGAAAGAAGTTCATGTTTTGCATGCCTGCGCCAGTGGAGCCGCCACGGCCAATCGCGACAAACATACCCTTGGGGGTCCGGATCTCCAAAACGGCGATGCCGTAGTCTACCCACATTCCAACGCTGCGACGATTTCCAAGGCCAGCAATTGTCAATCGCGCAAGATCCAGCCCATCATCAACCTGCTCACCGGCATGCACAATGGTGATGTCTTCTTGTTCTGCTGAAGCATCAGGTGACGGGCTGGTGTCCAAAGGTTCTGCCAAGTTGGCCATTGCATCTTCGGTTGTACTTCGAACGGGGCTGATTTGATCGAGTTCGGGTGACACCTCAACTGTTTCATTGCTGGCTTCGAGCTCTTGAGTCGCATCTGGTGCAGTCGTTTTGCCGGTTCGAAAGACCAACGGGACAGATCTTGGCGGCGCGTCAGCCAAGGCAATATCCTCTTCAGAGGCTTCGTTCTTTTCCGGATCTTCATAGAGCGCAGGTGTTGTCTCTTGCTCCAGATTTACCAGGGCCACCAGGGTCGGCGCTACTTGAGTGCCGCTGATCGTCAGAACACCAGCAGCAATCAGTGCGATTAGGCTGGTTGATCCGAACCGATACCGCGTGCGGCGTGTCACAGCCAAAACTGAACGCGGACCGTTGGAGAATGGGTTTAGATGGGTCATCGCAAAGCCCCCCCACAATCAGTCCAGCCACGGGGGCCGGCCACGTCTTGCACATCGGCAATCAAGTTGCGCACAAGATGGTAGTCAATGGCTTCAGACACGCAGAGACCAAATTCTCCATCCTGGTCGGCATATTGTACTATGGCCGGCTTGATTTCGGCAAACGGTACCAGATCACCATCATCGATCTGCACGCCGCTTTGTGACACACGTAGCGTGGCCAAGGGGGGGGCAAGATCACCTTGCTGCAATTGCCGGGCTGCAATCTGCATCTCGACATTGAGCGGCGCATGGGTCTTGAGCGCTGCGACAGCGAACAACAATGCCATGATCAATATCATGCTGACGTCGATGAACGCGGCAGCTGTACCACTGATGCCGGGAACAAGTTTTGGCGGGGTGTATGAATGGTCATCCGTCATGACGGCACCTCATTAAGGTCAGTGTCGCTATCCATAAATCCCAGTTCGACTTTTAGCACATCGGTTGCGGCATCCAGTCGTCTTCCCTGAACGAAGCACAAAAGTTTGATGGTTATACCAATGCAGGATGATCCTACAGCCATGCCGATTTTCTGGAAGAAGATGTTTGGGTCGTTGGTAAGGTCTGCCCAAAACCCAGGAAGTGCGATGGCAAAGGCAAGAAGCGTGAGCGCCAGGCCGATAATCGGACCGACTTCTTCAAGCGTGCCCAGGAGATGGCGGGCACGGGCAACGTCACCACCCAAAAAACGGGTCACGCGCCGGGACAAAGATATCGGGGTTTCTTTAAACGCGGCTAGTTTCCCGCGAACATCGCCAATGACGCGCCGGGCAGATATCACCCGCCGCCGCAACAATTCTGACCAAATGCAGACGGCGATCACTTCGAGAAGCAAGAGCCCCATAACTGCAAACGTCATCTGGTTCAGTGGTGAACTTAGAAGGAACGGAATAAAATCCATAATCACTTCCCCCCTTTCAACGCGCAGAACTTGCGATCCGCTTGCTGGTCCAGGCTACCGAGACTGGCCAGAAGGTCACATGTATCCGACACCAGGGCATCAGTCATATTGGACGGTTGGCGAAGATGTTGACCGGCGTAGAGCGCCATTGTGGCAAAATCGGCCGGCAAAGTGGGCTGCTGCCGCGGCGGGCCGCTATCAACAACTGCTGCCTGGGCCGCCGGTGAATCAACTGTGGCAAGTGATGGGAGCGGCCTCACCAACATCTTGGGCGGCGGTGATTGTTCGTCTTGATGCAATTGTTGATCCAGGTGATCAGCCAGCTGGTCAAGATCGACATCGTCTGATGCCGAGGCGTTTGTGGCCATCATCAGTGCCAGCGAAGCCGGCAGAAGCGCACTTTTGGATGTAAACGTCTTCATTGGCTGACCTCCTGCAATGGCGATGACGTGTTCGGACGCGCCGTGTTGGCGCAGCCGTCGATATCTTCGCTCTGGCGCTTGGCGGCGACACAGCGCAACTGATGGGTTGCGTTGGCCAATGTTGCGGCCTCGGTTTCCAATCCAATGTCGACGCTGTCGATATGTTCCGGCGCATATGGATCCTGATTGATCCACCAGATGCCGGCTAGAAAGGCCCCGACCAGCGCAAGCCCGCCGGCGATTTCAATTTTGCTGTTCATTGGCCCACGCCTCCTTCGTTCAGATCAAGACGGTTCAGAAAGGCAGCGTACCCATCATCGGAGGGTGCCACGACAGGCGACCCATTGGCGGAAAGGCCAAGTGCGGCGATCGACGGTAATTCAAGTGGATCCTGGATTGCATTTGGGCCAAGTTTGAGCAGCGCATCGCCGATGCCTTCCATCGAAGTTGGTATCTGGGTCACCAGCACCAGCACTTCTCCGGTCTCTTTGGCCTTTTCAATCCATTGCTTGGAATTCTGGATATGAACGGCCTGATCGAAGGACGCTTCCTTCAATGCAAAGGCAAGTTCACCCATCGCAACCTTGTCAATTTCCAGCCGCTCCAGTTTGAACTCTCTGATGTCGTGGATCGTGCGAAGATGCTGTTCACGACTGTCAAGTTCGCGCCATTTGCGATCAAGGTCGTTATAACGCCCCTGTTCTTCGAGAGTCTTTGGCGGACCAGTGACCTCGTGAAGCTTACGGAAAGCGTCTTCCAGCAGATCTCGGGAACGCACGGTTTCACCAAGTTCGTCCCGGGTTTGGTCAAGTGCTGCCTGTTCAACAAGCACGTCTTTCTCGATCAACTCTTCCTGAACCGCGGCATCAACCGACGATTCCTTCAAGATGCGCGCGGTGTCTTCGCGGAAATGGATCTTGGCCACTTCCAGATCAACACCACAGGACAGTAACTGCGGTTCGGAGGCTTCGCCGTCACCTTCACGCACCGCAATGGCGCGGCAATTGACATGATCGGACTTGATTGTATCGACGCGCAAAAGATGTGTATCGACACGATCAACAATGCCCATCAGTGTTTCTGGCACTGTGGGTGTGGCAGCCTGCTCAGCTTGACCGATGGGCTGCACAACAACATTGCCAGACTGGGCTGCAGAACTGGTCGGCGTGATCAGCGTGAATGCAGTACAAGCTGCAAAGGCAAGGCACATGTGGCGACTTACCATTGCTGGGGTTGCGGTTTTGCCATCCTTTGCAGATGCAACGGTTGGCGCGAAGTTTCTGTTTGTGTTGATAGTCATCTTATCCTCCAGGGGGGGGCTCAGCGAAGGAGCCAGGGGGCTGCGGGAAAGCGGTGCAAGAACACGCGCCGATGAGATGTGTGATCCAGGTGCCGCGGTTCCTTTCTTAGGCCTGGATCCGGTTGCTGTAGGGTCCGGACCGATGGTGATCCGGGATGTGCGGGGCAAAGGCAAAGCGCGATGGCCGTTGGGTCAATGCGATCTGCCGTCTTGGTCAATACGGGCGGTCAAAATCGAATCCGGGGAATGCAGCGGAAAATTTTTGCAAAAGGTTCTTGAGCTGCTTGATGTGGTGCCGCCCTGGGTG